>JAEEGL013548192.1_pt1 | contig 10526 bp, 4 predicted proteins | sample 9134231 | NCBI WGS metagenome assembly JAEEGL01 (sample SAMN16246548, study PRJNA631951) | gut metagenome | biome: gut microbiome; feature: rumen; material: fiber-attached | host: Bos | place: Iran: Karaj | collected 2018-10
CCCCGACGCGCTCATCGAGTTCCGCCAGCGCTACGCGACGCCGCAGATGCTCGACTACGGCACGCAGTTCCGCGCGGGCGATGTCCCCTTCGACTACCTCCGCAACATCTCGCGGCTGGCAGCCATACGCGTTCTCCTCGGCGGCGGGGTCCCCATCCACGCCGACCCGCTCTACTGGGCGCCCGACGACTCCGAAACGACCGTGGCGCGCCACATGATCGCGTCCCTGGCCGGCGTGCCGATGCTCTCCATGGACCTCCAAAAGCTCGCGAACGGGCACCGCGCCGTCATCTCCCACTACCTCGCGTTCTACCTCGAAATGCTCCCGGTCTTCGCGAAGGGCCGCTGGGACATCCGCTTCGGCGGCGGCCTCCCGTCATGGCTCGCGGTCACGCGGGGCCGGACGCGCATCGCGATTATCGTGGACGCCAGCCACACGGCCGAGGCCACGGACGGATTCAAGGGCGACTGCCACATTCTCAACCTTTCCGACCGCCCGATTCCTGCGCGCTCCGTCTTCGACGCGAGAGGCGCCAAACTTCAAGCCAATGCCATCCCCTGCGGCGGACGCGGACTCCAGTAGGGGACCTTCTGTTTCTCACACTGCATTCCCAGGGGAAGATGAAAATGGTCGATGACAACCTCATTGTTTCCGCGGATTCCACTCTGACGAGCGCCGGTCTGGTTGAACGCTGGAAGGGCGTCGTCGTCAGCGACGTCAAGGCCTTCACATGCGGGTCGGCCCCGATTTCATGCTTCGATCCGGCGTCGCGGACGATCTACGCCCCGTACCTCGCCTCGCGCAAAGGCTTCGGCGAACAGCACGAAATAGTGGCCCTTGCGGCAATCCCCGCCGACCACCCTGCGGACGCCCGCAGTTTCGTCCTTTTGGAAACCGGCATCCCGAAGGACGGCATCTCCTTCTCGCAGGTCATAGACCCGTTCACCATCCTCACCGACGGCAAAGTCCGCGTCTTCGCACTCGTCGACGCCACACGCTACTATCGGATCGACTTCAATCCCGCAACGGGCGAGATGGGCCCCCTCACGCCGGTTCTGTGCCGGCTTGCCCCCGGCGGCGAACGCCGCCCGCTTGAGGCGGAAGCTCTTCGCGACGCCCTTGACGCCTTCGGCATGGCAGGCTATGACCTCGGCGCCGACGCCGGCGAGCACCTCATCTGCACCGCCAAGCCGGCATGGGACGGAAATGCCTTCTACGGCGCCGTCACAAGCGGCCATTCGCAGCCGGCCGTATTCAGATGCGAGGACGGCGAGACCTTCGACTTCGTCGGCGCGGTCCCCGCCCTCGCCAAATACGAGTGCCAAATCGCCTTCTCCGGCGCACGCCTCTTTGCCCTGCTTCGCGGCGCCGAAGGCCCCGACTACTTCGTCTCGGACGACGGGGGCCGCTCGTTCGCGCCTATCGGGCGCATTGGAATCGCCGAGACGCGCCCGCAGCTCATGGCGTGGCACGACAAGCTGCTCCTCGGATGCTCCTGCAATGGCGAAATGCCCAATCTCGTCCGCGACGGCCGCAACAACCTGCATATCTATCTCGCCAACCCGTCAAACCCTCTCGGACTCCACGAAATCGTCCATGAAATCGACCCGCTCGGCATCGTGTACTTTGACTTCGTCGACGTGGGCGACGGCCTCGCGATGCTCTGGAGCGACAGCCGCCGTTTCCCCGACAAGATCATCCATGGCGCCCGGCAGGCCAAGGACAGGGTTCTTTTCGCGCGGGTCCCGCTAGACGCCGGACAAATCGCCGGCTCCCCCGCCATGCCGCCTTCGCTTCTCCGATTTGCAAAACATGTCGGCGCAGACTGCTCCGAGCTGCCGCGCCGCCTGGTCGTGACGGGCCGCCACACCATTTCCGAGGCCGTTTGGCTGCCCTCCGGCCTCACACTCGAACTCGTCGGCGCCCACCTCACGCTGGCGCCCGGCACCTTTTGCAACCTCTTCCGCGCGGACGGCGCGGAGGACGTCGCCATCGTCGGGCGTCCAGGCGCCGACGGCTCCCCCGCCACGCTAGATGGCGGCGAGTACAACGGCCTCCACGAGAAAAACGCCAATCGCGAGGGGCGGCCCCCGATCTGGGTGAACAACGTGATCCTCTTCACCAACGTCCGCCGCTTCCGCGTCGAAGGACTCCGCATCGTCAACCAGCGGTGGTGGGCCACGAACTTCATCGGCTGCTCGGAGGGAACCATCCGCCACCTCGACTTCCTCGCCGACCACACGTCCGTCACCGAGGACGGCACCGTGCTCGACGTCCTGCGCAAGGGGAAGTACGGCGAAGTCCGCGTCAAGAACGCCGACGGCGTCGATCTCCGCGCCGGCTGCCACGACATCGTGATCGAGGACATCACCGGCTTCACCGAGGACGACACCGTGGCCATCACCTGCCTGCCCGGCAAACTTGAAAAAACCTTTCTCCCGGAAGGGACGCCCCGTGAAATCCGCGACATCGCCGTGCGCCGCGTCCACGCCTCCTCCTACTGCTCCGTCGTGCGGCTCCTGGCGCAGGGCGGGGCGCGCCTCCGCCGCATTCTCGTGGAGGACGTGCTGGACACAAGCGACGGCAAAACCAACTTCGACGGCTTCGCCATCGCCGCGGTGAATCTGGGCGACGACCACGCCTACGCAAAGCCGCAGGCGACCCCCGAGGACGTCGCGGACATCACATTGCGCGACATCAGGTCGCCGGAGCGGGCCCTGCTCCTCCGAGGAGCCGTTTCGCGCTTCACGGCCGAAGGCCTCGCCGTCGTCGCGCCGGGCTGATTCCGGACATTCTGTTGCGCGGCATGGATTCTGCTTCCATTTTTGGGGGATTTCTCATGCTACGCCAAGATTCTTTCTTTCTCGATTCCGGCGGCGCCCGTCTTGCGGCGTCGCTCATCCGGCCTGAGGACGATGTCCGCGGGCTCCTGCTCGTCGCCCAGCCGCTCGTCGAGGAACGAAAGGCGTCGCTTCCCCCCATTGTCGCGGCGTCACGTCGTCTCGCCGAGGGGCTCGGACTCGCCGTCCTGCGCGTGGACTACCCCGGCACCGGCGATTCCGGGGGGGCTTTCTCCGACTACGGCCCCGAGGACTGGCTTGCGGCCCTTTCCTGCGCCGTGGAGTGGTTGCGCCTTCATTTTGGCGACAAGCCGCTCTTCTGCCTTGGCGTCCGCACAGGCGCGGCGCTGCTCTCCCGTCTGCCGGCAGCCGCCACCGGCGTGGCGGGAAATGTCTTCTGGGACCCCGTCGACGGCGCAGACTCCGTCCGTCAGTGGATGCAGCGCCATTCCGTGAACAGCATGATCGCCTACGGCAAGGCGCAGAAGTCGCGCGGCGCGATCGAGGCTGAACTCAAGGCCGGCGTGTCGGCGGACCTCGATGGCTTCGAACTCACCGGACGCCAGTACGCCGCGCTGTCGGCGCTTGAGCTCGGAGCCCCGGAAGTGCCGACCCTTTTGGCCGTCGCGGGCCGCCCGTCGGTCTCCGCCGCTAAGTGGGCGGAGGCGAATGAAGGCAAGGTCGAGCAGACGGCCTTTCGCACCCCGCCGTATTGGAACAGCGTGGGCTATGTCGATACCGCCGAACTGCGAGACGCGACGGCCGCGTGGTTGGAGGCGAAGGGAATGGGGAATGGGGAACGGGGAATGGGGGACGGGGCGCCCTTCAACTCTTCAACTCTTCAATCCTTCAACCCTTCAACCCTTTCCGAGCGCTTCGTCTCGTTCGAGAGCGACGGCGCGACCGTGCGCGGCGTCCTCACGCTTCCCGAAGGCGAGATCCACCGCACGGTCCTCTTCCTCGGCGGCTGGTCGGGCGACCGGCAGGGGCCGCACCGCCTCTTCCTCCTTTACGCGCGCCGCCTCGCGGCGGGCGGTACGGCATCGCTCCGCATCGACTACCGGGGCCGCGGCGAGAGCGACCTCTCCCATGGCGACGCCGGAATCGCAACCATGGCGGACGATGCCGAGCGCGCGGCCGCCTGGCTCCGCGAGGGGGGATTCGCGCCGCAGGGACTGGACGTCGTCGCCATCTGCTCCGGCTGCAAGGTGGCCCTCACGCTCGCCACGCGCACGGAAATCCGCCACCTCGACCTCCTCTCCGCCGAGGCGATGGGTTCGCTCCGCGCCAAGGGCACGAACGCCAACAAGACCTTTTCGGCGCTGAAGGCCTATGCCCGCAAGCTCTTCCGGCGCGAGACATGGCGCAAGATCTTCAAGGGAGAGGTGCGGACGGACATGGTCGGCAAGGCGCTCGTGCGCCACGAAACGCGCGGCGCGGACGAGGCGAAGGCCGAGGACCGCGTCCTCGACCGCCTCCGTTCCTTCAGGGGGACCCTTTTCTTCATCTACGGCGGATCAGACCCCGACGCCCCCGCCGCGAGCGCCGCATACCGCGCTTTCTGCCGCCGGCATGGGTTGCGGGCGGCTTTCGACGAAATCCCGCACGCCGGCCACAGCTACTACGCCCTCGACTGGACAGACACGCTCTTCTCGAAACTTGATGACGACGGGCGCGTCGCGCGCCGCGACGCCATGCCTCCTTCCGGCAACTAACCGACATGGAGGCCGAAGTGAACAAACAGATTCTCCCCATCTGCATGGCGCAACTTGCGGTGGCCGCCTTCGCCGGCCCGAGGACCTCCGTGGAGGCGTTCTTCGCGGAGCACGTGGACACCTCCATCCCCGCCCTCTCCGGCATCCCCGCCCTCATGGAGGCGGGCGACGTTCCCGGCGCGGAAAAGGTCTTGGCCGACTATGTACGCGCCAACCTCCAGGCCGAGAAGGTCAATGGGGACTGGATGGCGCGCAAGTACTCCTCTGCCGCTGCCTCGAACCTCGTCGCCAAGGCGCGTGCCGTCATGGACTACCGGCTCATTTCGTGCGGCACGCCATACCACTTCTCCGACCACAAGGTCGATTGGACGAGCAACCACACGCACAACCAGTACAAGGAGTGGACATGGCAGCTCAACCGCTTTGACTGCGTCGTCCCACTCGGCGAATACTACCTCATGACCGGCGACGAGGGGGCCACCGCTGTCTGGGTCGATCTCATGGAGAGCTGGTTCGACCAGGCGATCGTCCCCGAAAAGGCCTCGGCCTACGAGACGAAGTGCTGGCGGACGCTCGACGCCGCCTGCCGCATCGGCAACTGGAGCCGGCTCTTCGCGGCGTTCGCCAGTTCGCCGAAGGTCTCGGACGCCTTCATCACGCGCTACTGCATCTCGATGTGGGAGCATGGATGGCGCTTGCGCAACAACTCCACGAACGGCAACTGGCTCCTCGGCGAACTCAGCGCCCTCCTCACGATCTCCGTTCTCGAGCCGTTCCTGAAGGACGCGCCCGAGTGGCGCGACTACGCCAGTCGCAGAAAGCAGGAGGAGATGTCGAGGCAGATCTACCCGGACGGGTTCCAGTACGAACTCACGACCGCGTACCATGGCTGCGTTGTGAACGAGTATCTCGGCATGGGGCGCTTTTGCAAGCTCTACGGCCTGGAGCCGCCACCGGATCTCAATGAAAAGCTCGCACGCATGTTCGGTGTCTATGAACGGCTTTGCCGTCCGAACTGGCGGACGCCCAGCCTGAATGACGGCGAGCAGGCGGATGTCGCCTACTGGTGCTCCCAGGGCGCGCGGCTGATGCCGGAGCGCGCCGATTTCCGGTGGTTCGCGACGTTCGGCCGCGAGGGGACGCCGCCCGACTTCCTCTCGTGCGCCATGCCGTACGCGGGCGCCATCGTCTTCCGCGACGCCTGGCGTCGGGACGGCGTCTGGGCCTACCTCGACGCCTCCCCCTTCGGCCGCGCCCACCAGCACGAGGACAAGCTCAATTTTCTTCTCGACGCCTACGGCAAGACCATGCTCATCGAAGGCGGAAACTATTTCTATGACACGTCGGCAATGCGCCAGTACGCGCTTTCGACTCGCTCGCACAACACCGTCCGCATCGACGGGCTCGACCAAAACACGCGCAAGACCTACTGCTGGCGCGACGCCGACATCGGCAAGAAGGCCGATTTTGAGTTCACCACCACCCCGGGGCGCGACAGGGCGCGGGCCTCCTTCTCCGCCGGATACGGCCCGCAACTGGTCAAGGTCGTCCACGACAGGACGGTGCTTTTCCTCAAGGACATCGAAGGCCTCGGTCCCTTCTTCGCGGTCATCGATCGCCTGACGCCCGCGGACGAGGCGCCGCATGACTTTGAGATCATGTGGCATCTTGAGGAATGCGCGCTCTCCATAGACGGGCGGACCTTCACAGGCGACTTCGGCAAGGGCGTGGGCCTCTTCGCGGCGACGAGCGCCGCGGACGCCGCCATCACGGACAGGCAGGGCCAGAAAAAGCCCTTCCTCCAAGGTTGGAAGCCCCTCTGGATCAGCGGGCCGCACGAGGACCAGCCCATTCCGACGCCGATTGTCGAGGGGCGACTCGAAAAGGCGCGTCGGATTGTCACGGTCCTCTACCCGTACCGCGACGGCAAATGCCCAGTGCGCGGCGTTCGCGCCTCGGATGACCCGTCCGACACTTCCTTCACCATTGTCCTTGCCGACGGCGGCGAGCGAATAATGGACGAAGCATGGCAAAATCAGGACTAGCAAATAGGCCGGGACTTCGCGGACGGGACATTGGGGTTGAGAAAAGACCGAGCTCGAAATCCTTCCAGGGGCCACAAGGACGGCACGATCTCGCAATCATCGAACAGGACGGCGGCCTCCAAATTGTCGTGGTCGCCCAAGGGAGATGTTCTCCGGTTTTCCGCGCCATTCGCGCATAGTGCAGCCGAAGCGTTGTCGGAAGAGACGCCGGAGGGTGCTGGCATCGCTGAAGCCCGCGGCGCCGCAGATCGTGTCCGTTTGCTCCATCGACAGCGCCTCCAGATCCCAGGAAAGCCCATGCTCGCGGGCAAAGGACTGAATACCGTCGAGCAGCCGTTGCGTCGAGGGCGAAATCATCCAGTTAGCCACGAGAATGCGAAGCGGTTGGAAGGGGGCTTGTCGCGCGTGCATCATTTGCCCCATTCTACCGCACATCCAGATCTTCGCGCAAGAGCTTTATTGAATATGCGCGTTTCTTTATGGCGCTTTTGCGCGTTTTTCACGCAGGGAAATGCGCTATACTGTTTTTGCGTCGGAGGAAACCACTTCCACCCGCGCGCCAACGCTAACTTTTTGGAAGGAAAACCAAGTGAAGAGTTCTCGCATCCTCGCGGTGCTTTGCGCCGACAAGGGGATTTCGGACAATGCCGAATATCCCACCAAGGTTTCGGTTAATTCGTTTGCTCCGGGGGGAATGGGGACACCTGGCATCGCGCGACAGGATGGGTCAGTTCCAATTCGTTCAAGTTCACAGTCCTTGACGCCGCAAAGCCCTTCGCGCTGGTGGCGCGCCAGCATCCCCATACTGGCTATCATGGAAAAGCTCCTCGTATTTGCGATTCTCGGAGTGCTCGGCCTGGTTGCCGCGGCGCAGGAACAACAGGAGGACAACGCACCCGTCACTCCTCACCCCTCACTCGTCATCGGGGGCGGATCCACCGCCTCCACCTGGGTCCCTTTCGCCGTGGAGCGCGACATCGAGCCGGGCTCGCCGCTGGACTTCTCGTGGATAGCCGCCGCCCACGCGCCGTGCGGCGTGCACGGCCGCGTCGTGGCGCGCGACGGGCACTTCGAATTCGAGAAGCGCTCCGGCGAGCCTGTGCGCTTCTGGGGCGTGAACATCTCCTCCGGCGCGAACTTCCCCGACGTGGAGAAGGCCGACGCCATCGCCTCGCATCTCGCGCGCCTCGGCTACAACGCCGTCCGCCTCCACCACCACGACGGCGGTCTCGTCGGCCAGGACCCCGACGCCTTTTGCGTAGACAACGTCAAGTCGCGAAGCGGCGATTTGAGCGGCGAGGCCGCACATAAAGGCGCCGGCCTCGACCCCGACGCCCTGCGCCGCATGGACGCCCTCGTCACGGCTTGCGCGAAGCACGGCCTCTACGTCATCACGGACATCTACGTCTCGCGTCCCGTCTCGTGGCGCGCGTGCGGCATCGACCGCAGCGGCACGATGGACAAGAGCCAGTTCAAGCATCTCGTCCCCGTCCACGACGGCGCCTTCTCCAACTGGTGCGCCTTCGCCGCCGCGTGGCTGAACCACACCAACGCCTTCACGGGCGTCCGTTTCGCCGACGACCCGGCCCTCATGACGGTCGCCCTCATCAACGAGGGCAACCTCGACAACGGTGCCGGTCCTGAGCCCTTCGTCTCCTTGCCGTGCTGGAAGGAGCGGTGGACCTCGTGGCTGGAGGCGCACGCCTCCGGCCACGAAGCAATGACGGGCGCGGCCCATCCCCGCAATGACGAAGGAGGCTCCACCGCCAAAGACAGCACACTGCGCGCGAATGACATTGCGGCCGAGGGCCGCTCATCTTTGCCGGGCGAAGCACGTCCCGTCATTGCCGCCGCAGGAGGCTTGTCGTTTCCGCCCAACGGGCGGCTCGTCATTGATGCCGGCGAAATTAAAGATTTCGCCGGCATCCCGGAGGGCAACCACTGGCAGCGTACGAGACATAACGCGGCCTTCTCGCGTTTTCTCGCCGATGTGGAGGCCGACTTCGAGGCGCGCGCCGTGCGCTTCCTGCGCGAAGAGATCGGACTAAAAACACCTATCTCGAACATGAGCGCCTGGATGCAGCCTCCGGAGTACCAGGGCGTCCTCGCCGGTCCGACGCAGGACTATGTCGAAGGACACGCCTACTGCTCCCATCCGACTTTCCCAGAAAAGCAGTGGGGTCTTCCCTGCCGTGTCGGCGCGGAAAACCCTGTCCGTCAGCGCCTCAATTCAATGGGCCATGGCGCGATGGGGAGCACCTTGAAGCGCATCTTCGGCAAGCCTTTCTGCGTGACGGAGTTCAACTACTGCGCCCCGAATCCGCACCGCGGCGCCGGGGGGCTGCTTTTCGGCGCGGAGGCGGCGGCGCAGGACTGGAGCGGCGCGTGGCGCTTCGACTGGGCCTCCACCAAGGCCGGCGTCGAATACCACGGCACCAGCTACTGCGGGCTCTTCGCATTCAACTGCGACCCGCTGCGCCAGGCCTCGGACCATATCGCGCAGATGCTCTTCCTGCGCGGCGACCTCGCGCCCTGCGCCGATGCCTACGCCGTGCTTCTTCCGCCCTCCAAGATCATCGGGGCCTTCGACGGCGAAGCGCACCAGCTCAACACCCCTTGGCCGGAGCTAACTTGGCGCGCGCGCCTCGGCACCGTCTGGGCCGAGGAGGCGCCGCCCTGGGCGCGCTGGGTCGATCCCTACCCCGACTACTACAAGCGCGAGGGGCCGATTGCGAAGATTCCCCCGCGCGACGACATCGCGGTCGATCGCGAAGCCGGCTGGTTCAAGGTCGCTACAGCGCGTACGTGCGCCGTCTTCGCCGAAGGCGGCGCCCACACGGCGGGCGTGATGCGGGTGGAATTCGTCGAAAGACCGACGTCCACCGTTCAACGACAGGAAGATCTTCGACCTTCTGGCCTTCGACCTTCGACTAGTAACGATGCCCAAACTGTCGTTTCCGCGACTGTTTGGGCATCGTCGCTTGACGCCAAGCCGCTTGCCGAATCGTCGCACATCCTCGTGGGGATGCTCACAGACCTCCGCAACACCGGCATGGAGGCCGAGGACGGGGGCATGGGGAATTCAAGCATCTCCAACGGCCCGACCATCCTCGTCAGGAAGTGGGGCGCCCTCCCATACCTCGTCCGCGCCGGACAGGCGCGCGTGGAACTGGCGGTCGACGTTTTTCACGGGGCCGCAGACGCGCACTGGCGCTGCCACGCCCTCTCGCAAGGCGGCCGCCGCATGGCCGAAGTCCCCGTCTCGCGCACCTCCGATGACTGCATCGCCTTCACGGCCGAGACCGCCGTGACACCCGAATCTGCCACTTTTTTCTGGGAACTCGTGTGCAAATAGGCGCGCGAGAAGCGGAAACACGGGAAAAGTGCTAAGATAGTGTGCGGTGGATAAGCCGGTGCGGGGCCTGTGCGTTTCCCGGCTCAACTGCCCAACTAGCCAACTGCCCAACTAACCAACTCCATAACCAAGGACTGCCATGCCATCACTCGCGGACATGCGCCAAAAGGCGCAGGAAGCCGGGCTCATGAAGCTCGACAAGCTCATCAAGGTCAGACAGCATATCCCGTCCAACACCTTCCCAATCCCCGTGAAGGAGCTGTGCGAGCGCTACGAGCGCCTCTACACCGGCTGCATCAATGACGTCTTGCGCGAGCTCTGCCTCCTCAACCAGAACCTCCCGAACGACATCATGCCGCTCCGCGACGAGATGACCCTCTGCGGCGAGGCCTTCACGGTCAAGTCCGCGCCCAACGTCATAATCGAGGGCGAGCTGACCTTCCGCGCGCAGATGCTCGACGACTTCAAGCCCGACGGCGTCGTCGTCTGGGACACCTCCGAGGACGTCGAGGCCTCGCTCTGGGGCGGCGTCATGACCGCCACGGCGAAGACCAAGGGCATCCGCGGCGC
>JAEEGL016056038.1_pt1 | contig 10526 bp, 8 predicted proteins | sample 9134231 | NCBI WGS metagenome assembly JAEEGL01 (sample SAMN16246548, study PRJNA631951) | gut metagenome | biome: gut microbiome; feature: rumen; material: fiber-attached | host: Bos | place: Iran: Karaj | collected 2018-10
CTGAACTCGGCCATGCTGAGCCTGTCCTCGCCGCAGTCCTTCAGGTACTTTCCGAACCACTCGACGTAGATGCTGAGCCTGTCGATCCCGGTCATGCGCGGCCAGAGGTAATCCCTCATATGCTGCGCGAAGTTCACGTACTCCTCCCTCGTGAGCGCCCAGGGGTCACCCGGGTAGAGCTTCGTGAGGCCGAACTCCCGCGCGAAATACACGCAGCTGTCGCAGGCCGTCTCCGCCCCGCAGCCGCCCACGCGCATGAAGCGCGTGAGGAACCAGTCCTGGTTTCCCCCGTATGAGTCTCCGATATAGAAATGTGGAAGTTCGTGCTTCATCGTCTGCTGTCACCTATCAGACCGTCTGGACGATCTGTTCTTTTTTCTCTTTCTCTTCTTCCGCGGCGGCGGGAGCGTTCTGAACGGCGGGCGCCTGCTGGACCTGCTTCCAGAACTCGCCGGAGCCCTACTCGAGCCCCGCGGACGCGAGGTCCATCATCATGTCCGATCCGTCGGCGCCCTTCGCCATTACGAAGATGCGCGGAACGTCCTCCGCGTAATTCCTGATCCGGCCGTCGGTCTCGACGATGATGCCCAGATCGTCCTCCAGGCTGCTCTTCAGCCTGTAGTTCAGGATGTCCAGATCAAATTTGTTGACCGGCCTGCGTCCCTGGCGACTCTTGAGGGCGTCCACGCGGTCCAGGATGTCCTGAGTGTATAAGTCGTCTCTAAAAGCCATAACACAGCCTCCTTCGGGCTATTCTGATATCATTTGCCGGGACCATCTTCGCAGGGCTTGTCCAACAGATGTCCAACGAGGGCAAGAATAAGTTTAAACATTTAGAAAACGGAAGTTCGTGGTTCTTGGTGTAAATGATACATAAAATGACGTCCGCTTACAAGCGGTCGACATTCCCCTATGCATATAGTTTGTGCTCCTATGTGAATGATTGCAATTTGCAACATCGATTTGAAACCCTACACAGCACGTATTATAATTAAAAATGGAGTTATATGAGCATTGTTAATGCTAGCTTAAATACAAGGAGACACACTATGGCAGTCAGTTATGACCGGCTTTGGCATATCCTGATCGATAAACACTGGAGCAAGACCAAGCTGATAAAAGAAGCAAAAATCAGTACAAATGCCATGGCAAAAATGGGCAAAGGCCAAGATGTCCGCGTAGAGACGCTGGTCAAGATCTGCAGTGTGCTGAACTGCACAATTGATGACATCATGGAGATCATTCCTGATAACGAGATTACAAATGGAGGTAAATAATAATGGCTGAAAAGATTACTGCTGACATCGGATTTGAAAAACAAATCTGGGACGCCGCATGCGTTCTTCGCGGCAATATGGATGCCTCGGAATATAAGAGTGTAGTCCTTGGCCTTATCTTCCTGAAATACATCTCGGACCGTTTTGAAGCGAAATATCAGGAATTGGTCGAGGAAGGTGACGGTTTCGAAGAGGACAAGGACGAATACACCTCTGAAGGCATTTTCTTTGTTCCTGTCGGAGCCCGTTGGAGTGAAATTGCGTCCAAAGCGCATACTCCGGAGATTGGCGTTGTGATCGATGACGCAATGCGAGCCATTGAGAAAGAGAACAAAAGACTGAAGGATATATTGCCGAAGAACTTTGCCCGTCCGGAACTCGATAAGCGCCGTCTCGGTGATGTCGTGGATCTTTTCACCAATGTCCGGATGATCGAACATGGAAATGAAAAGGACATTCTTGGACGGACCTATGAATACTGCCTTTCCATGTTCGCGGAACAAGAAGGAAAGCGTGGCGGAGAATTCTTCACACCTTCCTGCGTTGTCCGTACACTGGTCGAAGTACTGCAGCCTTTCAAAGGCCGTGTCTATGATCCGTGCTGCGGAAGCGGCGGCATGTTCGTTCAGTCCGCTAAATTCGTTGAAAGCCACAGCGGCAACATAAACAACATTGCCATCTATGGTCAAGACTCCAACCCGACGACCTGGAAAATGGCACAGATGAATCTGGCGATTCGTGGTATAGAACCGGATCTCGGCAGCTATGCTGCTGACACTTTCCTTGATGACCGTCACCCGACCATGAGAGCCGATTACATTATGGCCAATCCGCCTTTCAATCTCTCTGACTGGGGTGCTGATAAGCTGAAGGATGACGTCCGCTGGAAGTACGGAATGCCTCCGGCAAGCAATGCGAACTATGCGTGGCTGCAGCACATGATCTATCATCTTGCTCCTGCAGGAAAAATTGGCATGGTTCTGGCCAACGGCTCTCTCTCCTCTCAATCTGGTGGTGAAGGTGAGATCCGTAAGAATATTATCAATGCAGATCTGGTCGAATGCATTATTGCCATGCCGACTCAGCTGTTCTATACAACGCAGATCCCCGTATCCCTTTGGTTCCTGAATAAGCAAAAGCAGCAGCCTGGGAAGACTCTTTTCATTGATGCCAGAAAGCTGGGGACGATGGTCAGCCGCAAGCTGAGAGAACTGACTGAAGAAGATATTCAGAAGATTGCTAATACATACAAGACCTTTGTCGCGGGGACTCTTGAAGATGAAAAGGGGTACTGCGCTGTAGCGACAACCGAGGATATCACTAAACAGGACTATATCTTGACACCTGGCAGATACGTAGGCATTGAAGATCAGGAAATAGACGATGAACCCTTCGACGATAAAATGGCTCGACTGACTTCAGAACTGTCTGAGATGTTCAAAAAATCACATGAACTCGAAAGTGAGATTCGCAAAAAGCTGAGGGCAATTGGATATGAAGTTTAGAGCGTATCAGTTGTCTGAACTTGTCACCATAAAGTATGGGAAAAATCAAAAGAGTGTTCTTTCTGAGCATGGAACTATCCCGATTTATGGCACGGGTGGCCTAATGGCATATGCTACCAAGCCTCTTTATACGAAACCATCTGTTTTAATTGGGAGGAAAGGTACTATTGGAAGAGTAAAATATGTTGATCACCCTTTCTGGACGGTAGATACACTGTTTTATACAGAAGTAAAAGAGGACTTGGTCATACCCAAATATTTATATTACCTCATGTCGTTGATCGATCTGAATAAATATAACGAGGGAACCACCATTCCAAGTCTTCGCACTGAAACACTAAACCGGCTGGAACTGAGTATTCCTAGCATTGAAGATCAGAATACTATTCTGTCTATCATGAATCCAATTGATAAAAAGATTGATTTGAATGATAGGATAAATCAGAATTTACTTCAGCAAGCACAGGCTCTTTATGACCGTTTATGTGTTGACTGCTCGTCAAATGAACGGGTTTCGTTAGCTGAACTAATGGACTATGCTGGTGGAAGCCAACCTCCCGCATCGGAATTCATTTTTGAAGAGAAAGAAGGCTATGTCCGTTTTGTTCAAATACGTGATTATGAAACAGATAGTCACATTACCTACATACCTGTTTCTCCGCGGAATAAGCTCTGTGAAGAGCATGATATCATGATTGCCCGATATGGAGCATCCCTTGGCAGAATATGTTCTGGTATTAATGGAGCCTACAATGTGGCTTTGGACAAAGTATTTCCTAGGAAACCATATTATCGAGAATTCCTTCGTTGCTACTTATCTTCTCGCACTTTTTACGAAGGAATAAACAATAAAGGGGGACGCAGCGCACAAGCCGGGTTTAATCAAAGCGATATCAAGTCGTTCGAACTACGGCTACCCTCAAAAACTGATCTCATAAACTTTGAGGATGTAGCTTCATCTATGTTTGAGCAACGACTTACCTTAAAGAAGGAAAATCTAAAGCTTGCGTCGCTGAGAGATGCTTTATTGCCAAAGCTTATGTCAGGTGAACTCGATGTATCAGCGATGGACCTTTAGGCCGCTAAATTCTCGTTTATACTCCGGAGTTACCACCGGGTAGTTGTTAATCGAACAACTGAGTCTGAAATCCATGTGGAGGTAGACAATGCCGAGTTTGTTTACTGAAGATACCTTTGAACAGGCAGTTATCGAACTATTTGAGAATATGGGGTATGGCCATATCTACGCTCCTGACATGGATCGGGATTATTCCAGCCCGCTTTTGGATGCAGTTCTTCGGGACAGTCTCGTTCGCATCAATAAAGGTATTTCTCCCGACGCGATCGATGAAGCGATCTCTAAATTGAAGTATTTTGATGCCGGCAGCCTTATTCAGAAGAATATGATCTTCATGGATTACCTGCAGAACGGCATTACAGTAAAATCCTACGTCAAGGGAGAAGAACGGTCTTCTATCGTCCGTCTGATCGATTACAGCAGAGCAGAGAACAATTCCTTCTACGTGGTCAATCAGTTTACCTTCATTGAGAACAGCAACAACCGCCGGCCTGATATTATCCTGTTTGTAAATGGTCTGCCACTGGTGTTAATGGAGCTGAAGAGCCCCTCGAAAGATGAGGTCGGAGCCGAAAACGCCTTCAACCAGATCCGGAATTACATACAGGATATCCCCTCCATGTTCTATTACAACGCGATCTGCGTGATAAGCGATCTTTCCACGAATAAGGCAGGCACTATCACCTCCGGAATAGATCGATTCATGGAGTGGAAAACGAAGGACGGAAACTATGAAAACACCGCTTTCGCTGCCTTTGATACTTTCTACGAAGGGTTGTTTCAGAAAGAGCGCCTGCTGGATATCATAAAGAACTTCATTCTGTTCTCCCGAGATGGAAAGCAGAGCTCCAAGATTTTGGCTGGATACCATCAGTATTTTGCCGTCAAAAAAGCTATTGAGAAAGCTAAGATCGCGACCAGGACGGATGGCAAAGGCGGTGTATTCTGGCATACTCAGGGTAGTGGCAAATCACTGTCTATGGTCTTCTACGCTCACCTTCTTCAGGAAGCACTGGACAGTCCAACGGTAGTGGTCATGACTGACCGAATCGACTTGGATGATCAGCTGTATGCTCAGTTCTCGCATTGCGTGGCTTTCCTACGCCAGACGCCGATTCAGGCTGAAAGCAAAGAGCACTTGAAGTCTTTGCTGGATGGCAGGACCGCAAATGGAATCATCTTCACGACCATGTTCAAGTTTGAGCGTGGTGAAAGGCCGCTCTCAGAGCGCAGGAATATCGTTGTGATGGCGGACGAAGCGCATCGCGGCCAGTACGGTTTCGATGAGCGGATCGTCATCTCCGAAAACGAAGAGGGTGAAATAGAAGCCCGAATGGTTGTTGGCAATGCGCTTGTTATCCATGAAGCGCTGCCAAACGCAACCTTTATAGGTTTTACTGGCACTCCGATTGCTGCCAAGGACCGGAACACCAGAGAAGTCTTTGGTGACTATATCGATATCTATGACATGACTCAGGCGGTGGAGGATGGAGCAACTCGCCCGGTTTATTATGAAAGCCGTGTTGTCCACCTGAAGCTGGACCAGAATACGCTTGCCCTGATTGATTCTACATATGACATTCTTGAGCAGCAGTCAGATGCAGCGACTATTGAGAAGAGCAAGAAGATGCTCGGTCAGATGGAAAGCGTACTAGGAGCTGAATCCACCATACAGTCTCTTTGTGAAGATATCGTAGAGCATTACGAAAAATACCGTGCCAATCTGCTGACCGGTAAAGCTATGATCGTTGCGTATTCAAGGCCGATTGCCATGAAGATCTACCGGAAGTTGTTAGAGCTTAGGCCAGGATGGAAGGAAAAGATCGGCGTGGTCATGACCGGAGGGAACAACGATCCGGAGGATTGGAAAGAGATCATAGGGACGAAGTCTCACAAGGAGGCACTTGCCCGCAAGTTCAAGGATAACAATGATCCTATGAAGATAGCCATTGTCGTAGATATGTGGCTTACCGGGTTTGATGTTCCATCCCTTGCGACCATGTACGTTTATAAGCCGATGCACGGATATAACCTCATGCAGGCTATCGCTCGTGTAAACCGCGTCTTCCAGGACAAGGAAGGCGGTTTGATTGTTGATTATGTCGGTATTGCTTCCGCGCTGAAGGCTGCAATGAAGGAATACACCAAGCGCGATCAATCCAAGTATGGCGATATGAACATCGCACTTGTGGCTTATCCAAAATTCAAGGAGAAGCTGCAGGTCTGCAAGGATCTTCTTCATGGATATGATTTCAGCGCTTTCTTTGGAGGCTCCCCGCTTGCTATGGCTAAGGCCGTTACCGGCGGCGTGAACTTTGTACTGGATCCGCACGCACCAGAACGAAAGGATCTGTTCTTGAAAGAAGCGCTGCTTCTGAAGCAGTCGCATTCACTCTGCTCCAGTATGGTTACGGAACAGGAGCGGCATGAAGCCGCCTACATGGAAGCTGTTCGTTCAACGGTTATCAAAATCACCTATGGCGGCAGCGGCGGCAAGACCCTTTCTCTGAAAGAGATCAACGCCCAGATCAACGAGCTTTTGAAAGCAAGCATACAGAGTGAAGGCGTCATCAGTCTGTTTGACAGCAAATCCGTCGGGGAGAATTTCAATCTGTTTGATCCGGCGATTCTCGATGAAATCTCTAAAATGAAAGAGAAAAACATCGCTGTCGAGATTCTGAAGAAACTGATGGCTGAGCAGGTTGCTATCTATAAGAGGACAAACGTTGTTCAATCGGAAAAGTTCTCCGAAAAGATCACTCAGTTGATGAATGCCTACTATAATGGCCTAATCACTAATGAAGAGGTTATAAAGGAGCTGCTGAAGGCCGCTGAGGAAATCACACAGCTATATAAGAACGGTCAGAAGCTTGGACTGACTCAGGAAGAGCTGGCCTTCTATGATGCCCTGACAAAACCGGAACATATCCAGGACTTCTACCAAAATAACGAACTGATTGCTCTTACTCGGGAGCTAACGGAGATGCTCCGCAAAAACAGAACAATCGACTGGCAGAAGAAAGAAACCGCCAGGGCCACAATGAGAAAAATGGTCAAACGGCTTCTGCGGAAATACAAGTACCCACCGGAAAACTACGATGAAGCTATAAGCACTGTAATCAGCCAGTGTGAGATGTGGACTGATAATTATGATACCGCTCCCGCGCCGGTTATTTACAGTATCGAGAAACCGGACTTGCCAATGGTGGCGGAGCCGGCAGTAGAATATGAGAAAGAACCTGATGATTCTACAGAGGGGTAATTTGACCTGAAAGGCAAAAGCTGGTGTTTGCTTATATGTGCTAAAACCTGTTTTTCGTGTCAGTAATATTGATAATGAATATGAGATAAGTGCCATCGGCTTGGTATAAAGAAAGCATGTCAAGACAATACAAAAATGGCACATGGATATCGCTGGGCATTTATAGAACTACAAGATTCTAGACCGAGCGAACATAACAAACACTAACATAAAAGCGTACTCTCATGAGTACGCTTTTTACAAGTCGGCAGTTACAAATCTTCATGATAATAATCATCTAGTTCATAGCGTATCACTGTGTATTTCTTGATGTTGAACTCATATTGAGCAACAAGAGCGGCCAATCTATCTCCATCGATTAGTGTTATTGGTTTGCTATGTTTCGCAGTTTCAACCGCTCCGTTTGTGAAATAGCTGTTGGTAATGAATACTCCGTAGTCCGCTTGGTATTTACATATAACGCCTAGAAATTTATCGATCTCCGGTGCCTGAATACGACTATTGTTGAAACGTTTGCACTGGATGACGACTTTTGAGGTCCGAAAATCGCTTTTGTCAAGATAGAATCCGTATCCGTCTATCCCTCCATCTCTTGAAATAGAGATTCCTTTACTCGTGAAATCAATGCCCATTTTAGTTAACAGTGCTCTGGAAAAAGACTCAAATTTTGCAGGGGACATATTTGCGATAGCTGCTAAAAGGTTTGTCTTGTACTCGTTATAATACTCATCATTCGGATCTACATCCTCTTCTACCATCTGCTCCTGACTTTTTGCCGTCCGCTTTTTCTTGTTTTCCTCTGAAATTTTGACCCATTCAGCATTGGACGGCTCTATGATATCCGCCTTAACATCCAAAGATGCTAAATCCAACTGACGACCCTTTTCCGTGAGAGTAATGAGGGGATTCCTTTTTTCAAAAGCTACAATACCAACAAATGATAAGTCCTTAATTGCGAAATTAAACTTGAAATCAAAGCCTTTATACTGAGCCCCGCTTTTCTTCGATGTCGTAACAATCGATGCATATTCAGCAATCAAATCATCAGACGCTATGATTCGTTCTGCTATTTCCTGTCTTGGTAGCTGTCCCCCAGCATCCTTAAGCGCACTAATTATGGGCTTCATTAGGTACATCATTATTTCTTCATCTTTTCGTTTTGAAAGGGGCTTATTCATGTCGCTCATCTTACACCTCCTGAGGCAGTTCTATACTTTCAGATATTGCCTGCACCCTATCCTGATTCCTGTAAAATTCAGGATCGCAGATAGGATAAGTCATAAGGCTTTTCTTAAGTCTTATACAACAAGGCTTAAACATTGCGAATGTAAGACCACCGGATGCAACCGCGCCTATTACAGGAACTGCGGATGCGACTGTATCGGCAAAAATCTGCTTAGTCATCCTCACACCGACCATCTTGGCTATCTTCTTAACGATCGGGTAATAGGCGGTTCTCATTAACGCCTTATTTGCCAACTTCTTTGCAACATTTACGGCGATATTATCCGCTAACTTTCTTAAAGCAGTAACCGCTCCGTTGACACCATGCATTACTCCCAAAGTAACTAAAAGAGTATTCATGGTCTCAGAGTCTACTTGGTTATCGTTTAAATCCAACTGCGGGAAACCATATAGGTATAGCAATTCCTGAACAGCCCTTAATATGAAGACGTAATATGAAACGATATCAGTAGCCGCCGCAGCAGTTGCCATGGGACCTGAATTTGGGAGGCTCGCAGCTACAGATAGCGTGGACACCTTGTTTGTTTCATAATTAATAATCGACTTGGACAGCTTATCTATTATGTCTTTGCTGATTCCCGCTCTGGCTGGATTCTCCCTGATTGCTTCATCGACTACATACGACTGGCAATACTTAGACAGCTCTTTTCTCAAGAATGCCTCTCTGTCGATCCTCGCTCCGGGCGCTTTCAGTGCCGCATTGATTGCGTTTTCAAGTGTTATAGTTTCTTTTACCTTTTGAAGTGGATTTGCCATGTATCTCTCCCCCCTCTTTGCATACAGTTTAACAAACTTCGTGCTAGAATTCTATCTCATACCTCAGCACCCTGCGCGTCTCCTCCTCAAACACACTTGTAAAACTTGCGTTTCCGCTGAGTTTCATAGCGTCTATCACCGCGTCGATCTTGACGGCGTCCTCGTGCTTAATGCCGGAACCCTTACCGCATTCCAGGTCAAACTTGTAGTTTACCAGACCGTTATCGTGCATGCGCATATTGATCAGATTGTTGACATTCTCGTCGTGTTTGTAATACTTGAGCTCCGGTCTCTTGGGTTCGGATCCGGCAAAGTTCATATCAGCAGCGATGCTTAGATCGGTGTATTCGTTGGATTTGTTGCTTACACTGACGTCGACGGAAGCGTTCTTTTTCCCGAATATTTTGGGAGGCTTAATTCCTGCCTTTCCACCCGCCTTTAAAGCCGTAACGGACTTCTTCTTTTCGGAGAGAGTTATCTTGAAATGCTTCGCTCCTAGTTCCTGCGCTACGCGCTGAAGCTCGTGAATCTGACCGTCTCTGATCTTGTCGAAATAACTGTCTATGCTAATGTAGTTTCCTTGCTCATAAGGATCTCGATAAAACAGGCCTTCTCCGTTATCAGGCTCAAATGAGAACGCGAGACCGTTCAGCTTCGGAGGATAAAGATAGAGAACATCTACGCCGTCGCACTCTTCAAAATGTCCTACAGAGCCCTTGCATTGCTCGCTTGCGAGATGCTTTGAATCCTCATCGATGATACGGACGATATTTGGATATGCCGGTTCATCCCCAAACAGTTCATCCATAAACACTGGCCTGAGTTTCTCAAGTTCATTGGCAAGCTTCTGTTCCTCGAGATTCTTGGCAAGCTGCGCGCTGCCTTCCTTAACAGCCTCAGCCGCATTTCCCGCGGCTTTTTTCGCAGCGTCAGCTGCATCCAGGGCGGTTTTCTTGACTGCATTCGAAGCTTCGCCTGCAGCTATCCTGGCTTTGTTTACAAATCCGGCAAATACATTGCCCTTACCTTTCACCTTGCTTACCATTTCAACGGGTCCCGGGTCTGATACTCCCCCACCGCCTCATCGTACACCCTCTTGGTCTCCTCGTCGAAGAGCACCCAGAGGATCTCGTCGAATACGCCGGGGTGCTCCGCGGCGTAGGCGCGGACGGCGGCGACGGCGGTCTTCGCGGCCTCGCGGACGGGGTAGCCGTAGACCCCGGTGGAGATGGAGGGGAAGGCGCCGCGCCTGAGGCCCTCCTTCTCGGCGAGGGCGAGGGAGCTGGCGTAGCAGGAGGCGAGGAGCGCGGGCTCGCCCGCGCGGCCGCCGCGCCAGATGGGGCCTACGGTGTGGATCACGCGGCGGCAGGGGAGCCGGTAGGCTCCCGTTATCCGAGCCTCCC
>JAEEGL016308896.1_pt1 | contig 10526 bp, 5 predicted proteins | sample 9134231 | NCBI WGS metagenome assembly JAEEGL01 (sample SAMN16246548, study PRJNA631951) | gut metagenome | biome: gut microbiome; feature: rumen; material: fiber-attached | host: Bos | place: Iran: Karaj | collected 2018-10
AGATGCGTTCAGCCCTGTGGTTGCACAACTATCATCTCTCCAGCCCGCAAATTTCAACATTCAACTCGCAACTTGCAAAGATAGATGCCGGACGCTATTTCCTTACCGAAAACTTCACCGCTGCCAGAAGCAATCTGCGCAAAGCTCTGAGGCTCGCATCACCCTACGACCTCTCTTACATCAGTGATTTGCACGACGAATTTGCACAGCTATACTATCGTCAAGGACAATACAACAATGCTTTGCTGCAGTTGGACAGCGTGCAGCCAAACCCCGAACTCGCCGGCCAGCGCGCACTCTGTCTGGCACAGCTTGGCCGTTATGGGGAAGCTCTCGCGTTGCTTAATAAGAAAACAAATGTTGACCAACGCGGACAAGCCGAACTGTTGCGCAAGAAAGCCAAAGTTCTTATGTTGCAATACGATTCCACTGGAGTCTTCAACAAAGCCGCAAAGCAGTATTATACCGACTATCTACGAATCGCCCGCTCCTATATCGAGACTCATTTTCTCGAAATGCAAGAGGCGGAACGAGAACAGTACTGGATGGAGGAACAGCCCTTTGTCACCGACTGTTATCGTCTCGAAGACAAAGATCCTGCCCTGCTCTACGATGTGGCTCTTTTCAGTAAAGCGGTTTTGCTCCAGATGGGACGCAAATTCAAGCCAGGCATGAGCCGCAACGAACAAAAGAAAGCCCTTGCCGACATCAGAATTACCTGGCAACAGGTGCAGAAACAGCTGCCCGACACGGCGGCAGCCATTGAATTCATAGCTTACGAACGCAACCATGAAGAGCAAATCGGTGCCCTTGTGCTGACAAAAAAAGGCCAGCCAAAGTTTGTCCATATCGCCCCACTGAACAAAATACTTAATCACATGCTTCCCAACAGGCGTACCGTAGGCAAGAGCCTGCCCCGCACAGGAGACAAAGATGCCATCAACGACCTCTATTCCGACACCACACTCCATAAAATTATTTGGAACGATGATCTTATCAAGGCCATCGACAAATGTCGCACCATCTATTTCTCTCCCGACGGCATCCTTCACCGTATTGGCATTGAATACATGCTGCCTGACCGCCATTTATACCGACTGACATCGACACGCCTTTTGACAATGGCTCCGCACAAGACACGCACTGACAATATGCTTCTGGCGGGCGGCATCAACTACTTGAACTCCTGTTACGAAAACAATTCAAAAACAAGCGATGCCGCAAACGACCGTCTGGCCTACCAGCTGTTGGCGCCCCTGGGGATTGAACTTCCCGAGCTCACAGGCAGCCAGGCGGAAATCGACTCGGTATATGCCATGCGGCATTGCAAGAACGACAAGATACTGGCTGCAGATTCAGCCACAGAAGCAATCTTGCGCAGCCTTATTGACAAATACCATCTCGTGCTGCTCTCCACCCACGGATGGATGGACGATGTCTCCCTGAAAAGCACAGAACTCAAGCCTGCAACAACCGACGCACAACTGTCGCACAGCTGCCTCTTCTTCTCAGGAGCCGAACATAATATAAACGACTACACCTTCAATCCCGACAATTACGACGGAATCCTGTCAGCACGTGAACTGGCAGCCATGGACCTATCCAATGTCGACCTTGCCGTGCTTTCGGCCTGCGTGTCGGGACTCGGCTATGTAACACCTGACGGAGTTTATGGACTGCAACGCGGACTTAAGACCGCCGGCGTGCGAGCCATACTTGTAAGCCTCTGGAATGTCCACGATATCGCCACCAGCTACCTCATAAAATATCTCTACACAAACCTTGAGAAAGGACTCTCGCTGCACGACGCCTTCTTCCAAGCCCGGAAGCAGCTTAGCGAAGTCACTTGGATCAAGAGAGAGCGTTATCACTTTGTCCGCATCAATTTCAACTCTCCCTACTACACCGACGCCTTTTTACTTATTGACGGATTAGAATAAAAAAAACATATCATGAAACACACATTTATTATTTTGTTTTTGGCACTCGCCGCCACAACCGCAGCCCAACCTGCCATGAAGAAAGGAGAGGCACCATCTCAAAAAAACACAACAGTTGCCGCTTCACCATCCAGCAACAAAGCTCAGGCTTCCATTATTGTCAATGTCAACAGCATGAGCCGCGAACGGCAGAGTCTCTTGAACGAGGTTGCCTCACAATACCGCACGTCGCGGACAAAGACCCTTCTGACCACAATGATGTCGGCAGGAGCAATGTCACTTTTCAGCATAGTCGAAGACGAGGCAAGAGCGCTGATACACATGCGCGACAATAAGGAGCGCGCTTGGAATGAACAACGTAACCGCGAAAATCACTTTGCCGACAGCCTCCAGTCGATAGGCGGGCAGCATGACTTTTACAACCGACCCTCGCAATATGGCCCCCTTGACCCATCGAATATGAAATTCGACGGCATCACCCTCAGCGCCTACCGAAACGGGAATGAGGTGCTTCGCATGGTGTGCCACCTCGACACATCACGTTTCAATGAGTTGTTCCTGCACAGCCGTTTCCATCTTGTCCTCGACAGCCTTGTCTTCCGTCTCTACGATGCCTTCCTGCCCAACCTCGGAGGAACATTCTCATCCAATAATAACGAGGATCTGTCCGAAGAACTTGTCGCCTATAAGAACACTATCCGCCGTTTTAGTTTCAGAGAACAGCAGAGCCCCGAAGTCAGCATAAGCATTGACCTCTACTCATCTTGGATAAATGATGCAACCCAGATATTTCAGGATGTCAAGCTGGGCTCATTCGCCATCAACGTCACCATCCGCGAAGAAGACCTAAAAGATTCGGTCTATACATACAGTCGTCAGCAGGCCATTTCCGAAGGCAAGCCTGTCATCACCATGAATGGCAATAGTTTTGTTGTGCCACGCTCCTATATGCCCGTTTCTTTCGACCAGCCCTCGTGGGGTACAGGCGAATACAAGATGAAGGTGCGAATCGCCGAAGACTGTCACACCAACCCGGAAGGAAAACGTGCCAAAAACTGGAAAAAAGACTACAAGAATGTCACAAAAATACAAAACCACGGGAAAGCCAAACATCCTTACATTGACCATGTTATAACCACTTTCAGTGAAGACGGTTTCTCCATAATCAAGGCCATATACGACCCCGCCGTCAGGGAAGCCCTCACCTTTGAATCCAAAGAAGATGCAACCCCGAGTGCAGAAACCGATGCTAAAAAACCAGGCAAACTACAAGGCATACCGCAAGGTGCTCCCCAAAGCAAACCCCAACACAAGAAAAACTAATCATTCGAAAAATATCTGTATATTTGCATTTTATTTCAAACACCCGTTTCGACATGGAAAACCAACCTTTTTTCACCCTTATAGCTGAACCGGTACTTTACGAAGAGCACTCGCCATACAAGCTGATGAACAAGAAGTTGAACGATATTGACATCGACTATTTCCAAGGTTCAATTCCTCTTGGCAAGACTGTGGACAGGGAAATAGAGATTGGCATCAAGCATCGAATTGTAAACGATTTCGTCACTTATGGGAATGAGCTATTAAACAGTAGGTCGGAAGAGATTGAGAAAGAGATTATCAGTAAGGTGAATGGATTGGTTTGCCAGTACAAAGAGCGGACAGCAGCCTTGCGTGACTTGGACGAGACATTCAAATACATGCACCGTTTTGTCCGCAAACAGCTCTGCTACATACCTATTCCGATGTACGACAACGCGGAACTTCGTGAACTGTATGCCGCTGCGAAACGGGTGACACTGCTGGAACATGTTATGGGAAGCAACGACAAGGATGTCATCAAATACTACCATGCCTTGATTGAGCATACCGTGTGGGTGTGCCGGATGTTGATGCGCCGCCGTGCCAGCCAGTTCCTGATGCATATGGTCGATGTGCTGTCACGGGAATTCGACATGGATTCGAAGTGGGCGACATCTTACAATGACGAGCCAACACCGCAGCAAGAGCCAGAAATCCCCGAAGAACTTCTTCCCATGATTGAACAACTGGCCGAAAACGTCCACAACAAATGGATGCAGACCCGCCTCGAGCAAGGCTGGACCTACAGTCCCCAACGCAACGACACGGAAAAGAAGCACCCATGCCTCATACCTTACGCCGACCTCCCCGAAGAAGAAAAACTCTACGACAGGAATACTGCCATTGAGACAGTAAAATTTATACTTGGTAAAGGGTTTAGGATTGAGTAATCGAACCAAACGGTGGTGTTCACTAATACTTATTGCTCAAATGATGTTGCATAGACAAAACCCTAAAATATGAAGCAATTTTTATCACAAGACGAAGTCAGGCAAATTATAATCAATGACATGGTGAAGAAAAGAAATTCTATCATTCCTGTTATTGGTGATGATATGATTGTCTATAAAGACAATGGGACTGGCAACGAAATTCCTTTTCAAGAATTTATACTTAATGAGTTCCAAAAAAAGTATCCTCATGTAGTCATTGACGATGCTACACTTACTTCTATGAAAGAGCGAGGCTATTATGGTCTTTCGCTCCTGTCTCAATATTATAATGAGCAAGGACGCTTCCTTGATGATTTCATGGACTTTGTCTGCAAAAACGATTCGTGCATCAAACTGAAGGATGAGGTGCTCGGTTTCCTTGTGACGTTCAACTTCCCCATAATAATTACAACCGTTTGCTTCGATATCATTGAGCAACAGTTAAAGGGTCGAATAGAGAGTTATAAGTCTATTTGGTATAGACTTAACAAGGAGAACAGCACATTGCCTTCAAGGTGTGTCTATCACATCTTTGGTCAGGCGAAGGACGGTTCCAAGTGGGTGTCAGATGAGGATTTGTTACTGACTTTCCTGCTGTCACACAATCACAAGGAGTATGGCGCGACAGGATTGACAGACTTTATGAAAGAGAACGATAAGAAACTATTCGTACTTGGCTGCAATCTTCCCAACTGGCTCTTCCGCTTCCTATGGCAACCTACACAGACAGGACGTAATAGTAACCTAAAGACGACGCAGGGCTACTGGATTAACAAAGAAAAACCCGAAGACAGTTTTGAGAACTTTCTGAAAAAGAAAAACTTCTCTGCCGACGAGCAGGTGAATGAAATTCTGGTGGATGCCACTAAACTATTACGAGAAGAATTAGAGCGCGAAGCAGAAGAGCGCAGCAATATGATTGATGCTGAGGAGCATTTCGATGTGTTCATTTCATACGCTAGTGAAGACCGGCAGATTGCCACTGTTATATTCGAGGTATTGAAGAACATGAATGTTAAGGCATGGTTTGACGATAGAGGAATGGGGGAGATTACTCCTGGACAAAAATATTGGGAAAAAATAGAAACTGGCATAAAGAACTCTGCTCACTTCATGCCCATTATAACTGGCAACTGGATGCAGAAATTGACTAACACGTCAAGTTTGAAGGATGAAACCTTAAAAGCACGCGACTGGTTGGCTGAATGTAGCAGGCAAGACAGTACTACTCAACTGAAAGACTATTCTATTCCTGTTATTATTAATGGCTCATCATATAATGGTGTCACTATCACAGAAGGATATGTTGAGCAGGTGGCCAGCTTTGGCGTTCTGCCTAATACACTTTTTAATGGAATCGATATGATCTCGTTTAACGAGAAAGACTATAGTGTTTTTGAAAAAATAAAGTGGTAAAGCTATGGCAGATAATACATTCTTAGGACTACAACCATATACTGAGGCCGATGCTTACCGCTTCAAGGGCCGCACGGAAGAATCGCAGGAACTTTTCCGCCTGATAGTACGCAACGACTATACGGTATGCTATGCAGAGTCTGGCGAGGGCAAGACCTCCCTGCTGAATGCGGGCGTGTTCCCATTACTCAGGGAAAACATGTATTTCCCAATTGCCATTACGTTTACGAGTGATGACTACGAACGTACGCCAGATAGCTTTGACGCCATCATAGATCGTTGCATCAAAGATAGCATCGCTGAATATAACGAAAAGAACAAGGGTGTCAACATTGAGTATAAACTCTGTTCAACTGATTTCCAAGAAATAGACCACCCGTCAACGTTACAACAAGAACTGAGCAAGTACTCATGGTGGAAACTGAGAAACTACAAGCCGCAGGCAATGGGGTTGACCTTTATGCCAGTATTTGTGTTCGACCAGTTTGAGGAGGTTTTCAATCTTCCATGTTCCATTGTCTGGACAAAAAAGTTCTTTGATTGGTTAGAGGATGTTTCATCTGACAGTTGTCCCGACGAGATAGTCAACAACGTCAGGGAAATAATTGGTGATAAAGCAGCCTTCCCTGCCATCAAGGAAGAAAAAGACTTCAAAGCCGTATTCTCCCTTCGCAAAGAGTTTATTGGCGAACTGGATTACTGGGGCATGCAAAAATGCTTCATCCCCAGTCTAAAAGATAACCGCTATTGCCTAAAGGCACTGACGTATGAAGGAGCAAAAAAGGTAATGACCCAGCAGGAACGCTTCGAAGAAGCCAAGGTCAAACAGGTGCTGGATTACTTTGTGCAGAAGTATTCACAAGAGCCAGAAAAAACCATTGCTGATAATCTTCCCGTTATCCCAGCTCTACTCCTTTCTGTTGTTTGTGATTCCTGGGAGAAGGACATTAATTACTTTTCCGACATTGATACCAATGGCATTGATGAATCTCTCAACAAGATTCTCGAAAAGTTCTATGATGAAGCGCTTTCAATCATCGTTGACAAATTGTCTCAAAAAGATGCCAATAGCAAATCCGAGCCAATTCGTAAAGATATTGAAAACGCCATCTTTGCATTAGTAGATAGCAATGGAAAGCGAGTACGACGCAAATCTTCCGAACTGTCCCATCTTGACTTTGATGCAAAATACAAAGAGATATTGAGTGATAACCGCATTATCAAGATCTCAAAGATTGATGGTGAAGATTACGTGGAAATCGTTCATGATGCTCTGTGTCCAATTATCGCCAAGAAGAAAGAAATCTTCCTTGCAGAAGAAGCAAAGAAACGAGAAGAAGAGAAATTGAGGGAACAAGCTAAGAAGAACAGAAAGCGGATGATGATAGCAACAGCTATCGGTATAGCCATTATTGGGATTCTTCTATTTTTCTTGTGGCAAAATAATAGATTCATAAAAGAACAGGAAGCCCGAAATCTATCAGAAGCAGAGAAAGATTCAATATCCAAGTTGAATTACTCATTAGCTGAACAAATTGAAATTAATGAAGCGCAGAAAACATCATTGAATAATCAACTACATATTATTGAGGAGCAAAAAGATTCATTGGCTAAAAATCTACTAGCACTTAAAAAGCAAAAAGAGCTAAACAAAATACAAGAAGATGAGCTAAAATTTAAGGATGACTTAGTGTTCAATATCACAGAAAACAATATGCTTTCATCAAGAACAGAGGAGGTAATTGATATTGAAAGGAGAATGATGTTATTACAATTTATAGAAACATATAGGTCTTCTTTGGATAAGAAGGATTTTTTGTTATTTAGAAAATTGTTTGACGATGATGCAATTATTATTATTCCAGGTGGATTCGGATACAAATTTATAACAAAAAACGATTATTTTTCCCGTATAAATAAACTTTATACATCCAGCTACACAAATACCCAAACTGAAATAGAAGACATAAACTTGAGTATAAGCTTTGACGATAATTTTACGTATGTTGTAAGTTTCAAAGAAACTACGTGTTTTTATAGAGAAACACGTTTTGTGTACGGAGATACCTGTGATGTTGAATTGTTAATTGATTACACAAATGAAACGATGCCTCATATTAAGCAACTAATATGTCGCAAACCAAAAACTGAATTGTAATAAGACATATATAAAGCGAATGATACAAGAGTAATTTATGCAAAATACGGAATATCTCACTTGTGGGAATGTACCAACCTGCAAAATGACTATTAGACCCGTTTTTTTTACAAAAATAATATCATTTCAAAAAAAAGTTGTACTTTTGCAAAAAATTATCTGGTTTGTAATTTACAAATTTGTAAAGAATGAAATTCTACGACAGAGAGGTTGAAATTAGCGAATTGCATAGACTGGACGACTTGGCGAATCAGTCCGCTCAGTTTACAATTTTGATGGGTCGCCGGCGTACAGGCAAGACTACTCTGATGACATACGCTTTGGAGGGAAGAAACTACTTGTACTTCTTCATCGGCAAAAAATCCGAACCCCTGCAATGCCAGTATTTCCAACAACAGGCAGAAGAAAAACTAGGCTTGCATATCCATGGACAAACAACGTCTTTCGCCAAACTCTTAGAAGAACTGCTGATTTACAGCAAAAGCAGGAAACTCACCATTATCATCGATGAATTCCAGCGCTTAGCAGAAATCGGCAACGGAATAATCAGCGACATCCAGAAGGTGTGGGACAAGCACCTGAGGGAGGCTCGTGTGCATCTGATTGCATGTGGAAGCATCTACAATATGATGAAGAAAATATTCGAGGACCGCAAAGAACCGCTCTTCGGCAGGAAGACTGCACGCATAGACCTGAAACCATTCAGCATATCAGTCCTAAAACAAATCCTCCACGAACATAATCCCCACTATACGCCAGACGATCTGCTCATGCTTTATGCCATTACCGGTGGCGTCGCCAGATATGTAGCTCAGTTGATGGACGAAGGGTGTCGGACATGGGAAGACATGCTGACATCCGTTTGCCGCCCATCAAGTATTTTCCTTGAAGAGGGCACCGAACTGCTTGTCGGCGAATTTGGACGTAAATTCCAAATATACTACAGCATCCTGCAACTGATAGCCTCTGGCATGACCAGCCAGTCTGAAATAGACAGTATCATCAAGAAAAACACAGGGAGATATTTGGACACCCTCGAGACAGAGTATTCTCTTATAAAGAAACGTCGTCCAATGTGGGCCAAACCAAACAGCCAAGGTGTAAAGTTCTATATCGATGATTGTTTCCTAAATTTCTGGTTCCGATTCGTCGAGAGCAACCGTCCCCTTGTCGAACTCGGCAAGTTAGACCTGCTCGAAGAGACTATCCGAAAGGAATATACACAATACAATGGTCTGGTGCTTGAGAAATACTTCCGCCAACTGTTTGGAGAGAAAGAGCGTGTGACAGAGGTGTCGCATTGGTGGGACAGCCAGGGTGAGAACGAGATAGACCTTATTGCATTGGAACGTCTCGACCGAAGAGCCACCGTCGCCGAAGTGAAACGGAATCCAAAGAAGTACGATGCAGCGGAACTTGCAGAAAAATATAGTCATATTAAAAAGCATCTAAAAGGCTACAAAGTCAGTCTCGTTGGATTGTCTTTGAATGATATGTAACGAACAAAATGGAACAAAACAAAGAATACTACGCATTTATCAGCTACAAACACGAGGATGAAAAACTGGCGAAGTGGCTACATCACAAATTGGAGCATTATAAATTGCCCTCCAACTTGAATGGTCGGACAGACCTGCCACACGAGATAAGGCCTATTTTTCGCGACACTTCGGAACTCAACCCTGGCAACCTGCCACAACAGATACATGATGCACTGGCTGCTTCTAAACACCTTATTGTCATCTGTTCGCCACGCTCTGCACAGAGCGAATGGGTCAACAAAGAAATTGAGACCTTTATCGCCATGGGCAAGCAAGACTGCATCATCCCATTCATTATTGACGGTCGACCAAACGCCGACGACCCTGCAGAGGAGTGCTTTCCTCACGCAATCCGCAATCTCCCAAAAGAGCAAGAACTCCTCGGTGCCAACATTACCGAGATGGGACGCGATGCTGCCGTCGTGAAGACTGTCGCCCAGATGTTTGGCATCCGATTCGACACCCTTTGGAAACGATATGAGCGCGAACAGAAACGCAAACGTGGGTGGGTTTTCACCGCAGTTGCATTGTTCGTTCTTTCCGTCCTCGGCGTGGCAACATATATTTGGCAACAGAACGACAGGTTGCAAACAGCATACAACGATCTTATTGCTGCCAATCAAAAGACAGAGCAGGAGCGCACCCGTGCTGAGAAAGAACGAGAACGTGCCAACCAAGAGAAAGACCGTGCAAAGACTGCCGAAGACAGTATTCGCATACAATACGGCATAATTGAACAAACCAACAGCGTATTACGACTTACAAACGACATTAAAGCCCAAGCCCAGTCGCGCGCCGCCGCCGAAGCAGCTATTAAACTGATAGAGGAAGGTGACAGTTATACCGCCCGAAAAGTAGCAATGGAAGCATTTGAATTATCACCCACCATAGAGGCAGAATCCGCCATAAGAAGGGCATGTTTTAATAACGATGCAATTCTAAGTGGACATACTTCCTATGTCAACTCTGCCGCTTTCAGCAACGACGGAAAACGAATCGTCTCGGCTTCCGATGACAACACCATCAGAATTTGGGACGCCAAAACTGGTAAGCAGATTGGTGAACTTTTAATGGGACATACTTCCTTTGTCAACTCCGCCGCTTTCAGCAACGACGGAAAACGAATCGTCTCGGCTTCCTCGGACAAAACCATCAGAATTTGGGACGCCAACAC
>JAEEGL016856646.1_pt1 | contig 10526 bp, 11 predicted proteins | sample 9134231 | NCBI WGS metagenome assembly JAEEGL01 (sample SAMN16246548, study PRJNA631951) | gut metagenome | biome: gut microbiome; feature: rumen; material: fiber-attached | host: Bos | place: Iran: Karaj | collected 2018-10
CTCTGCGTCGGCTGCGGCGTCTGCCGCCAGCTCTGCCGCCTGGGCGCGCTGCAGTAAGGAGGAACGGCCATGAAGACTACCAAAATGATGATCGTCGGCGTCGGCGGACAGGGTACGCTCCTCGCCAGCAAGCTGCTCGGGCGGCTCCTGCTCGCCCGCGGGCTGGACGTCAAAGTCAGTGAAGTCCACGGCATGAGCCAGCGCGGCGGCAGCGTCGTCACCTACGTCTGCTTCGGCGACAAGGTCGCCTCTCCCATCGTGGACAGGGGCGAAGCCGACTTTATTCTCTCCTTCGAACTGCTGGAAGCGGCCCGCTGGGTCTCTTACCTGGCGCCGGACGGCGTCCTCATCACCAACACCCAGCAGGTGAACCCGATGCCGGTCATCACCGGAGCCGCCGCCTATCCGGAACAGCTCGCGGAAAAGATGGCCGCGCTCGGTCTGAAGCTGGATGCGTTCGACGCTCTTTCCCCGGCGCTCGAGGCCGGCACTTCGAAAGCGGTCAACCTGGTCCTTTTAGGCCGGCTCTCCCGCTACTTTGATTTCACAGAGGAGGAATGGATGACGGCCATCCGCGCCGGCGTTCCCGAACGCTTCCTCACCCTCAATATCAGCGCATGGAAGAAAGGAAGAGAGAGCTGATGCAGTACTATCAGAGGGAGATCGAATGTGCCTCTCCGGAGACGATCCGGGGCTGGCAGGACGAGAAGCTGGTCCGCCAGGTCCGGCACGTCTGGGAAAACGTGCCTTACTACCGGGCCAAAATGGAGGAGAAGGGCGTCACCCCGGCGGATATCCGCGGGATCGAAGACATCGGAAAGCTTCCTTTCCTCTCCAAGTATGATCTGCGGGAGACCTATCCCGCCGGCATGGTCGCCGTACCGATGAAGGACTGCGTGCGCATCCATTCCACCTCCGGCACCACCGGCAAGCGCGTGATCGGCTTCTATACGAAAGCCGACGTGGATCTCTGGGAGGATTGCTGCGCCCGCGCGGTCGTGGCCGCCGGCGGAAGCGCCGAAGACGTCGTTCAGGTCGGCTACGGCTACGGTCTCTTTACGGGCGGCTTCGGCCTGCACGGCGGCAGCACCAAAGTCGGATGCCTGACCCTGCCCATGTCCTCGGGCAACACGGACCGCCAGCTGCAGTTCATGGAAGACCTCGGAACGACCATCCTCTGCTGCACCCCCTCCTACGCGGCCTATCTCGCCGAGTCCATCCTCGAGCGGGGCATGAAAGACCGCCTGAAACTGAAAGCCGGCATTTTCGGCGCCGAGGCCTGGAGCGAGGAGATGCGCCGGGACATCGAGCAGAAGCTGGGCATCAAAGCCTACGACATCTACGGTCTGACCGAGCTTTCCGGCCCGGGCGTCGCCTATGAATGCAGCGAGCAGACCGGCATGCACATCAACGAGGACCACTTCTACGCGGAGATCATCGATCCGGATACCGGCGAGATCCTCCCGGAGGGCAGCCAGGGCGAGCTCGTCTTCACGGCGCTCGACCGGCAGGCCTTCCCGCTTCTGCGCTACCGCACCCGCGACATCTGCGTGCTCAGCCGGGAGAAATGCTCCTGCGGCCGGACGCATATCAAGATGAAGAAACCGCGCGGGCGGAGCGACGACATGCTCATCATCCGGGGCGTGAACGTCTTCCCGTCCCAGATCGAGGCAGTCCTGCTGGAGCAGGGCTATCCGTCCAACTACCAGATCCTGGTAGACCGCGTCAACAACACCGACACCATCGACGTGCTCGTGGAGATGACCGCCGAACGCTTCTCCGACTCCCTGGCCGAAGTCACGCAGATGGAGAAGGAACTGGTCGGCGGCATGCGTTCCATGCTGGGCATCGGCGTCAAGGTCCACCTGGTCGCTCCGAAATCCATTGAGCGGAGCGAAGGCAAGGCCGTCCGGGTGATCGACAAACGCAAGATCTGAGGAGGCAGCTATGGCTATCTGGCAAATTTCGGTTTTTTTGGAAAACAAGCCCGGCGAACTGGCTTCTATCACCCGCGTTCTTTCCGAGAACCATATCGATCTCCGGGCGCTCACCATCGCCGAAACGAGCGATTACGGCATTCTCCGCCTGATCACCGACGATACGGACAGAGCCTGCGGGATCCTGCTCGGAGCAGGCTTTATCCTCTCCAGGAACGAGGTGACGGCCGTGACGGTCCCGGACGAACCGGGCGGGCTGGCAAAAGTGCTCTCCGTTCTTGCGGACGCGGGCATCGACGTGCGCTACATGTATTCGATCTTCGGAAAACAGCAGGGCTCGGCCCACATGATCTTCCGCTTCGACGAGCCGGAAAAGGCCCGCGCGGTGCTGGAGGAGCAGGGGATCTCCTTTACGGACGCGGCCGAGCTCGGAATCGACTGAAGGAGGAAGCGGCATGAAAGAACTCAGCAGGAAAAACGTCCTGTTCACGGACTCCGTGATCCGGCGCATGACGCGCATAGCGATCAAGAACGGAGCGATCAACCTGTCTCAGGGCTTCCCGGATTTTGATCCGCCGAAAGCGATCCTGGACCGGCTGGCCGAGGTCGCCCATCAGGGCCCTCACCAGTATCCGATCACCATGGGCGCCCCGAATTTCCGCCGCGCCCTGGCCAAAAAATGCGGCCGCTTCATGGGCCGCGAGATCGATCCGGAAACGGAGGAAGTGGTGACCATCGGTTCGACCGAAGCCATGGTCGATACGATCTTCGCCCTGACCAATCCCGGCGACAAGATCGTCATCTTCAGCCCGTACTTTGAGAACTACCGGGCGCAGGCGATCTTCGCCTCCTGCGAACCCATCTTCGTGCCTCTTATCCCTCCGGATTTTCACTTCGATCCCGAGGTGCTGGAAGATGCCTTCCGGCAGGATCCCAAGGCGATCCTCATCTGCAATCCCTCCAATCCGAGCGGCCGGGTGTTCACCTACGACGAGCTGAAGCTCATCGCGGACCTCTGCATCCGCTACGACGTCTACGCGATCATGGACGAGCCCTACGAGCACATCGTCTACGGCGACCGGAAGCATATCTACATGAACAGCCTTCCGGGCATGTGGGAGCGCACCGTCAGCTGTTCTTCCCTCTCGAAGACCTATTCGATCACCGGCTGGCGGCTCGGCTACGCGATCGCGCCGAAGTTCATCATGGACCGCATCAAGCAGTACCACGATTTCAACACGGTCGGCGCTGCCTCGCCCCTCATGGAAGCGGCCATCGCCGGTCTGGAGATGCCCGACAGCTACTATGACGAGTTCCGCGCCCACTATACTCACATGAAGGAGATCTTCACAGGCGGCATGCGGGACATCGGCATGCCCTTCACCGATCCGGAAGGCACCTATTTCGTACTGGCCGACATCTCGCCCTACCTGAAAAAAGGGCAGAGCGACGTGGATTTCTGCGTGGAGATGACCGAGAAGGTCGGCGTCGCCGCCGTGCCCGGGTCTTCGTTCTTCACGGAGGATATCAACCATATCGTCCGCCTGCATTTCGCCAAGAAGGATGAGACGCTCTACGAAGCCATCGACCGCCTGAGCCATATGAAGGAAAAGCTGGGGGTATAGCCCCGGTGCCCTGCCCTTTCAGGCAGCTGCGCCCTCCCGCCGGTCAGGATCAGCCTGACCGGCGGGAGGGCGTTCTTCTGTCTGCGGCGCTTTCCGCCTCCCGGGATTCTTTTTTCTCTTCCACCCTGCCTTTTAGCGTTCCAGCACGGTCACCTGATAATACTTTCTGAAGAAAGCGTCCGCCTCTTCCTTCACCCCCGCTTCGACCAGGTCTTCCCAGCGCAGGAACCAGCCGGTGCACGTCTTTTCATTGACCCAGAAGATGAATCTGGGGGTATAGTAGATCTTCGCATCAGCGTTCCGCCGGACCGTAGTAGTTCCTTCATCGTCAGTAAACGTAATATCGCCGTCATCCAGCACGACCAGCGTATCACCCAGATCCGCCCCGTATTTCTTCCAGGAACGCATCAGGGCAACTTTTTCCCTGCCGCAAAGAGTGTATACGGCCCATCCGATCAAAAGCTGATACAGGAGAAAGACGACCACCGCCGAAACACTGACCGTCCCATAAGACAGATAACTTTTTATCCCCGCATTCAGGTCGATCATGGAGAGAAGACCGGCGAAGCAGATCAAAACGATCCACAGGATCCGGTTTCTTTTTCTTCTGGCCGCGATTTCCGGAACCAGTTCCCTGAGCCGGATCCTGCCGTCGACCGCATCCTCCATCACGTTTTTTTCATAGAATGATATCATGGTTATTCTCTCCTTTTTCTGGTGAAACAGCGATGAGAGAGGCAGTACCTACGCCAGGCCGGGCGGGCAGGGACGACCGGTGTGCGCGCGGTAATTCTGGTACAGTTCTTCGGTGGCCAGAGCCATCTTCGTAACAGAGAAATCTTCTCCTTCCGGGTATATATACCAGGTATCCTCCAGCGTATTGAGATCCACACAGTCCCCGTGCTTTCCCAGATACTGATACTCAATGTGGCAGGAATAGAGCGACGGGACGCTCTTTTCCATCGAGAACGGATCCCCGTCCACGTCGGTCCCGCCCACATGGAAGCCGGTCATATCGTGGACCATCGTCCCCTGTCCGAGGCGGATGAACTTCTTCGCGTTCGGCAGGCTGTCCACCGTCACCGTCAGGGGCCCGGTCGAATACCGCCCCTCCTGGATCTCCCGGCGCACGTTCGCCCGCTCCCACTCGTACCAGTCCGGAATATGCGTAAATTCGGTCTCTCCCGATACGGCGGACAGCTCCCCGAGCTCGCTCATCTCCCATCTCTTCCCGCAGGCACGGCAGAAAAGCTGCGCTCCTTCCGAAGCCATCCGGTACTCTTTCCCGCAGGCCGGGCACTGATACAGGACCTTGTGGAGCCCTTCCGCCCGCCAGGGCACCGTCACCCGGACGCCTTTTTCCTTCTGCCAGGCATGATCGTCGTACTGAAACGCCTCCACGATCCGGCGGTTGATCTCCTCCGCAGGGCAGGCCTCCGCCTCTTCCGCAGTAAACAGAAGCTTCAGTTCCGCTTCCGTAGGCGCGATCCCGCGGCTCTTCGTATTCCAGAACGGTGCATCGATGTGATGCCCGTGGCAGATCAGGGTCACGACCGGCACCTTCAGCAGTTTGCAGAGCTTTCCCAGCGACGAAGGAAGCACCGCCGTCGTGCCGCAGAGCGAATAGCGCGCTTCGGGATAGACCACCGCCACGTCCCCGTTTTCCGCCACGCGCCTCAGCTGGCGTACCAGCGTGATGTCGTTCGTGAATTTCCGCTTGCAGATGCCGCCGACGTTCCGGAGCAGCCACTCCCGGCCGATGAATCCGTCGATCGCGACCACGTAATTGGCCCGGTGCGGAAAGATCGCCGCCGTCGCCACCTTGAAATCCACGAAGGCATTGTGATTGCACAGCAGCAGATACGGGGGCTTTATGCCCTCCATGCCGGTCCGCCTGATCTGCGTTCTGTGTTTTTTCACTTCCGGCATGCTGATGAGATATGTCAGCGGGCGGAGGAACCACCGCGTCCGGATGGGCGGCGCGGCCATATCAAAACGAACGAACTCCTCTTTCATGGAAAGCGGGCTCCTTTTTTTCTTGAACTTTTTCTGAAAATAATAAATTTTTCGTAAAATGTCAAGAGTTTTTTGCCCATTTTTTCATCTTTCCGTCAATGATCCAGTCTGCGGGTGCAGCGGATCAGGAAGAAAAGCTGGAACAGGAAGGTCAGAAGCTCCACCAGGCTCATGCTCCACCAGAGAAGGGCCGGGGAGAACAGGACCGGCACGGAAAGGATCACCAGACTGCTGAACACAAGGCTGCGAAGGACCGACGCGGAAAGAGAGACCGCCGGCCTGAGAAGCGACTGGAAATAGTACGGAAGGAAAATATTGAGCGGCAGAAGGAGGTAGGAAAAGGCATAGGGGATCATCACTTTCGGGGCGGCGGCGAGCAGGCTCTCCGTCGGCTTCACGAACAGGCGCGTGAGCGGTACCGGGATCAGGATCAGAAGGACGCACCAGAAAACGCCCATCAGGACGCCGGTGACCAGCGACAGGCGCAGGCATTTCCTGACGCGCGCCTTTTTGCCGGCCGCCAGATTCTGCGAAAGGATCGGCTGCGCAGCCTCCCCCAGGCCGTAGGCACCGTTCTGCGCCAGGATCGTCACCTGATTCACCACACCGAAGACCGCCAGCGTCTCCGTTCCGAAATAAGCCATGGCGGCGCGGTTAAAGAGTACGCCCACAGAGCCCAAAGCCAGATCGGCGATCCCGCTGGCAAAGCCGAGCACGGAGATCCGCCCCGCCCGCCGCCAGAAGCCCGGCGCGCGTCCGAGCTTTAAGGTGTTGTTCTTCCGGAAGAAATGGACGAGCAGGATCAGGGTCGTGACCGAAAGAGCGATCGCCGTCGCGAGTCCCGCCCCGCCGATGCCCATATCCCAGACGAAGATGCACAGATAATCGAGGACCACGTTCAGGACGCCGCCGATGATTGCCGCTTTGAGTCCCAGTCCCGGCTCGCCGTCGTTGCGGACGAACGCGACCAGAATATCCCGGAAAAAACAGAACGGCAGCGCAAAGCGGATCGGAGCAAAATACGCCTTCACCAAAGGAAGCAGTTCTCCGTCCGCCCCGAAAAAGCGGAAGATCGGATCGCTGAAAACACAGAAGCAGACCGTGATGAGCGCGCTCAGCAAAGCCCCGTACCAGACCGAGGCGGAGAACCAGGCCTGCGCGTCCTTTTCGTCCCCCCGGCCGCGGGCATGCGCGAACAGCGTCGCTCCGCCCATCATGACCATGAGGCTCAGGCAGTAGAGGACCGTCCAGAGCGGCGTATAGACCGCCAGGGCCGCACTGCCGGCGGCCCCGTGATACTGCCCCACCATCAGCGCGTCGATCATCGAAAAAACGCACGCGCCGGCCGCCCCGCCGAAAGCGGGGACCAGATTGCGGAAAAAGAGCGGTTTTACTTCCTCGTTCAGGAAATCCATGGGGCACCTCGGAGGCGTTTTGCGTCATTGTACCCGCCGGAAGTGTGAAAAACAAGGATTTCTCTCTATTTCCTCTTGCATACGGGAGAAAAGTCCGCTATAAAAGACTTATCGTTCCGTACGTCCGCGCGCCCGGCCGCGCCCCCTCCGCCCGCAGGCGGAGCCCACTGCAGGAGGCATCCATGGGATTATTTGACAAACTGTTCGGAGACGACAAAAAAGCCGCCGCTTTCATGAATTTCCTGAAAGAAGTATCCGAGGAAAAAGAGAAAGAAAAAGCCAAAAAAAAGGCTGAACAGCCCGCCGCTCCGAAGCCCGAACCGAAACCCGAACCCGCAGAGGAGCTGGCGCCTGCCGGCACCTACTGGGGCGAACTGAAGCCCGCCGAGGAGTGCCAGTACAATTTCAAGGGCAGCTGGAAGCAGTACTTTGACAAGGTATTCCACGAAGAATTCGCCGAATACCGCATCACCTGCGAAGATATCGACTCGAAGACCCAGGTCTACACCTTCTACGAAGGCGCCCGCACCGCGCTTGTCGTGGAGCTGCTGCCCAAGTCCTCCTCCCGCACCAAACTGCGCCGCGATACGCAGCGGGCCGGCATCCCCTATCTCCGCTACTACCATAACGTAGAAGGCTGGTGGAACGTCCGCGCCTACGTCGTGGAACGCACGAAGACCGCCCTCGGCATCTGACCCCCAGGGATGACCGGAAGGCCGAAAGGCCTTTCCGTTTCCGCGGAGGGGGAACGCCCGGCGCCTGCGGCGGACCCGGCACGCGCTCTTTCCATGGCTTCGCAGGCAGTCTGCGCGTGTACGGTCTGGTACACCCCGGAATACTCCGGGCTTTAACGCCTTCTCCCTCCGTTCTTCCACGGCCCGTTTCCGCCCTTACAGGGTCCGGGGCGGGCTTTTTTCGCAGGAGCTTCCATGAGTTTGCTTGAGGAGCTCTCCCTCCCGGAGAGCTGGCAGCGGTTTTACGAATACAAGACCTCTCTGGTCTGCCCGCAGGATTTCGCGCGGGAACTGCGCTCCTTCATCGACGAAAGAGCGTGGGAGCCCGTCTGTGAGAGCATCCGCCGGGGAGACCGTTTTCCGCTGCCGAGGCGCGCGGTCATCAGCAAGATGCACTCGCAAAAGAAGCGGATCGTCTACATCTATCCGCGCTTGGAGAACACCGTCCTGAAGCTTCTCACCTGGCTGCTTCTCCGCCGCTATGACGTGCTTTTTGCCGGCAATCTCTACTCCTTCCGGCCGGGGTATTCGGCCAAAGATGCGGTCCGCCGCCTCCGCGCCGTTCCGGGCATCCGCCGGAAATGGTCCTACAAGGTCGATATCAGCAACTATTTCAATTCCGTCCCGGTCGCAAGGCTGCTGCCGGAGCTGGAGAAAGCGGTCCCGGACGATCCGGAGCTCCTCTCCTTCCTGGAAAGGCTGCTCACCGAGCCCGAGGTGCTGGACAAAGGGCAGCCCCTCCGCGAAGAAAAGGGGATCATGGCCGGCACGCCCCTCTCCGCCTTCTGCGCGAACCTCTATCTGAAGGATCTGGACCGGCACTTTGAAGAAGCAGGCGTTCCTTACGCCCGTTACTCCGACGATATCATCCTCTTCGCCGACAGCCGGGAAGAGGTCCTGCGGCACGCGGCATTCATCCGGGGCTATCTGGCCGGGCGGGGCCTTTCGGTCAATCCGGCCAAAGAGTGCTTCCGCACCCCGGAGGAAGGCTGGACCTTCCTCGGTTTCTGCTGCCGGGACGGGATCATCGATATCGCCCCCGCTTCGGTCGACAAGCTGAAGGCCAAGATGCGCCGCAAGACGCGGGCGCTGAAGCGCTGGGCCGACCGGGGCGGGCACAGCGGCGAAAAGGCCGCTTCCGCTTTCATCCGTATCTTCAACCGCAAACTGCTGGAAAACGCGGGGGACAGCGACCTCAGCTGGAGCTTCTGGTTCTTCTCCGTCATCGAAACGACGGACAGCCTGCATGTGATCGACCGCTACGCCCAGGACTGCCTGCGCTACCTTATCAGCGGGCGCCGGACCAAAGGGCGCTACGATATCCGCTACGAACAGTTAAAGGAGCTCGGCTACCGGAGCCTGGTGCACGCCTACTACGCGTTCGGGGAAGAAGCCGTGAAAGAGGCAGAAAATGAAGCAGCCGCCGTGCAAAGCGTTTGACCGGCGGTTGCTTTCGTGTTATGATGCTTTATAGCTGTAATGCAGCGTAATTCTCGGAAAAGAGGTGCAATTCATGAAGAAGTACATTGCCGAATTCATCGGCACCTGCACGCTGGTCGTGCTCGGCTGCGGCACCGCCATGCTGGTAGGCTGCGACGCGGCTTCCGGCAGCGGCTATCTGCTGACCGCACTGGCCTTCGGTCTGACCATCGTGGCCATGGCTTATTCGATCGGCAACATTTCGGGCTGCCACATCAATCCGGCCGTCTCCCTCGGCGTGCTGCTCTCCGGCGGCATGGACGTGAAAGAGTTCTGCTTCTACGTCATCTCCCAGATCCTCGGCGCCTTCGCCGGCGCGGGCGTGCTGGCGGCCATCTTCGGTCTCGGCGGCGTCACGGACAAGACCGGCGGCTTCGGCTCCAACGGTCTCGCGGGCGTGGGTGACAGCGCCATCGCCGGTCTCATCGTTGAAATCGTCCTGACCTTCATCTTCGTCATCGCGATCCTGGGCGTGACCAGCGCGAAGCAGAAACACGGCTCGTTCGCGGGTCTCGTGATCGGCCTGACCCTGGTCGTCGTGCACATCCTGGGCATCGGCCTGACCGGCACCAGCGTGAACCCCGCCCGGAGCATCGGCCCGGCCATCGTCGCTGCCTTTGCCGGCAACACGGCTCCGCTCGCGTCCCTCTGGGTCTTCATCGTCGGTCCGCTCGCAGGCGCTGCCCTGGCGGCCGTCGTCTACAAGGCGTTGGAGAAGGACGACAAGAAGAGCAAATAAGAAGGCGGCGCCTTCGGGCCCGTCCGGAACCGATCACCGAAAATGGCATGATCCGCGGATCGTGCCATTTTCTGTACCGCCTGCCGAGCGGGTGAGAATACCAGGAAAGGAAAAAGGGACCCGTGGCCTCCGGCAAAGAATATCTGGATTTTATCCTTGACCAGCTCTCCGGACTGAAAGAGATTTCTTACCGCCCCATGATGGGGGAATATATCCTCTACTACCGCGGACGGATCGTCGGCGGGATCTACGACGACCGCTTCCTGGTGAAGCCTGTGAAGGCAGCCGTGGAGCGGATGCCGGAAGCAGACCGGGAGATCCCCTACGAGGGCGCGAAAGAGATGCTGCTCGTCGACAATGTGGACGACCGGGAGTTCCTCCGGGAACTGCTCGAAGCCATGTGGGAAGAACTGCCGGCGCCGAAAAAGAAACGCCTGTGATCCGGCACGCAAAAACGGGCCTGTGAAATAATGAGAAATCATTTTTCGCAGGCCCTTTTTCTATTTTCAAACCGCTGTCAGCAGCGGACTCCCGCCGTCAAGAGCGCATAACCCCCCTTACCCCATAGATTCCTCTTTTCA
>JAEEGL017051535.1_pt1 | contig 10526 bp, 12 predicted proteins | sample 9134231 | NCBI WGS metagenome assembly JAEEGL01 (sample SAMN16246548, study PRJNA631951) | gut metagenome | biome: gut microbiome; feature: rumen; material: fiber-attached | host: Bos | place: Iran: Karaj | collected 2018-10
CCTTGCCAGTAAGCCGTCTACATCATCTCCCAGCATTACGATAAAGGCGTGATCCGCTGCCCGCTTATTCGCAAAATACGCTCCGTAAAATCCATCTTTCTCTGCTTCAAATCGTATTCCTTTCACAGCAAATTCCTCCCCAAAAAAGTCTCTTCACATAACTTCCTGTTCAAAAACCTGATCCAATATACCATCGATCAGAGTGTCCAGCGTTTTTTCATAGACGCTTTCGTGTAGTTCCTCTTTCGCTTCAGATGTCAGTACCAGCACCTTGATCAGATTTGCCAGCAGCAAAAGATCCACATCCTTTCTTACGTTCTCTAAATATCCGAGAAGTTCGGCTGCTATAGCGCTTTCCTTCTTTGCATCCGGATCAAAACTACCTGTTTTAGAGGTAAGCCTCGCCTCGTCGGCAAGTGACAAATGCGGATATATGCTTATTTCCTTATCTACCATTGCTCGCAGATATGCACGCGCATCTTCACGTCCAAGCTTCCTTTTCCCGGCAATTACATCTTCTCCAATGAGTTTAGGATATGTTGTGATCCTGTGATAATGGATCAAATCCGCCATATATTCTTCCTTATTCTTCCAGAAATGATAAAAAGTCCCCTTTGCGATCCCCGCCGCATCTGCGATTTTTTCCACGGATGTATGCGTCACTCCGTATTTTTTGATCAGGGGAAAACCGGCCTGTAACATGATCTGCCGAAGTTTCTCCTTCTCTTCCTGCGTAAATACTCTGTCCGGCATATGCCCTCCTTTATTGTGACCGTTTTTATTATTTGGTCACATCATATGTTAGCAGCATCTAACCTGTTTGTCAAGAAAAGATCAAAAAAAGAATACAACCCCACCGCCAGTTGTCCGAGGATTGCAGGGATACTTGTCTTCATAACAAGCCAGAACGGTCTTTCAGTCAGGATCTGTTCCCTCATTCAGATATGTTCCATTTATCCAGAAAATCTATGACCTCCTTCATGCTGTCCCTACGAGCTTTATCACAGGCCGACGGATTCTTTTTCTCCATCGTCAGCATGGACTGCATTTTCTTCTTTCTGTCCGGCGTAGCATTCAGATCAAGCGCAATAATGTGACTTCCCTGTGGATAGATCACGGTCTTTAATCTCTTTACTTTTCCGGCTTCTTTGATTCTTTTCTCTATTCTGGGAACGGCAACATCGGAAGGCCAGCAGTCATCAACAGCAGGCGCCAGCAACAAAACGTCTGCTGTGATATCTTCACAACGAACTCTTGCTCCTTCTTTCTCAACACAACTGTTATATCCCCAGCGCATCATATTTCCCAGGCCATAACCTTTACTGAATAACAATTTGATAAAACCGCCGAGCAGATTATGATGAAGTATTTCAACATCGATATAAGGAAGATCTTTTCCCTTATATGTGATCGTCGAGCATTTAAGCGGCTTGGTAACACCTTTGACCGATTCCGTAATATAGTCATATGGTGCTGCGGATATTACAACCTCGATTTCTTTAAACATCGATGCACAGACCAGATCGTATCTTGCGCCAAAAGACACTCCGAACATCGCAATGTGCTTAAATCCGTCTTTTTTCAGCAGTTCGATTGCTCTTTCCACATATTCCAGGGGCACCTGTATCGGATCCGTAGGAAGATCATCGTTCCAGACGGAATGTCCGATCACCAGCATCGAGTATCCTGCTCTCGGAATATACCCCAATAGTTTCATCATATTCTCTTCCGCTGTTCCGGTACCCGGAATGGCGATCACAACCTTCTCCCGGTTTGTTGTTCCCTCAAACCATCTTCCGCATATTCCGTCTTTCTTCAAGTCATATCTTTCTTTCATGTCTTTTATTTTCTCCTTGCTATTTGTATCAATTTCTTAAAACCGGCTTCCGAATACGATCCATAATACCCGGAAAGCTGATATTTCCGTTCATCCGAAAGGTCCGATGTTACGATCTTTGCAATTCCGTTATATCTTACCTGCGCGATCAGAACTATAAGATCCTCATCCGGATCTTCCATATATTTACAGAAAAACCTCCTGCAGACTTCGGTAAATCGATCCAGACATCGTGCCGCATACCCTTCATAAGATGTTCCTTCCGCTTTTTCGGTAAGCAATATAAAAGCCTCTTTGTGATTCAGAAAAAACTCCATCATTGCATGCTCATTAGACGAGGCCAGAGAAGGATCTTTTAATTCATCCTCTATCCATTTTTCGAATAATTCATCAAACTGCTCTGCCTGTTTTTTCGTAAGCGCAAGGAAGAGATCCTCTTTGCTCTTGAAAAAGTAATACAAAGCTCCGATCGTCACACCCGCACCTGCCGCTATATTTCTTATGGATGCCTTTTTAAATCCGCATCTGATAAACTCATCGCAGGCGCTCCGAAGCAGTTTATCTTTTACTTCCGTATCGTTCACAGACAGCTCCTTTCCGTTACATATCAATATTTGTATTTTGATATGTTGAAACAAAAAACCGGTTCGCACTGATCGAACCGGTCTGAAAAATATCTAAATGCAATTGTATTATATTAAAATCATCTCTCAACATATCACTTGATATGTTATCCTGTTTTTACTGATTTGTCAACTGAGAATTAGTCTCCTACTATTCCTTTCCCTGAAATTCTGCCCCCGGTCTAACCAGCAAGCGGATAAACCAGGCAATCATCCCGCCATTCATACAAAAGGTGTATAGGCCTTTTGAGAACAGACTTGCCGGTAACACCATTGAAACAGTTCCAATTATGAGCATCCATGTAAGCGGTGTGATAAAAGCATCTGTCCTCTTAAGTTTCGTCTTTCCTCTTGCTATCACGATAATAAGATCTATCAGTGCTACACTCAGGATAAAGTATGCGATAAGAATACAGGGGTCCAACACCTTATCCAGCCCATTTGTTATAATCACCGCCTGCTCGTTTCCAAGTGTCCTGCACGAATATGAATAAATGAAGACTACGATCGTTACTACAAAATGTATGATCAGCCAGGAATATGTCAGGAATGTAAAAACTCTTTTCGCCCCTTCCTTATCCTTATCTTCTTTCATCAGGTCTGCGATATGTACAAAGCCCTGCCAAAGAAACAGTACTCCTATGATTGCGCACACCATCGTGATCATGATCTTCCTATCTGGATATTCCGCGCCATGTCCTGCGCTGATAAAATAGAACACTTCCTCCGAAACTTCTCCCGGATCAACAAATCCGAGTAGCCAGTCTCCGACACCGAAAAGTGCACAGCCTATTATTCCCTGTATTGCATATTTCTTATCCATTTTCATCCCCTTCAGCCGTCTGTTTTTTCCAATATGCCCAAGCTGTTATATACATATATCCTTCTCCCAGACTTTCACATGCTCCCCATGCGCCTTCCAGAACAGTACCCTTAAAAATGACACTCCATAGTATTCCCAATGCGATAGCACCTATGGGGCTGACCAGGATATACCATCTCGAAAGGCCGGATTTTTTGCTGATTATCATATATCCAAGAACAATAAACTGTATATACAGTGCTATTATTATGACCAGATCGATCGAAGTGATCCAACCCGCCATTGTCTGACATGATTTTTCTGCCAGATCAACAGAACCACCGTTTGACAATATCGCCTTATATGTCAACGGCATCAGGCTCCCGAGATTAAAATGCGCAAATGCAGTACCTCCGACCCCAGCCCCGCCGATAAGCATGATTTTCTGCATTATTGCTCCGCAGACCTTCTTCGTCATCTGATAAAGGCTTTGAAATCCAAAAAGCATCAACGCCATCCCAAAGAATCCTAAAAATGCTGATGCCGTAAATCTCCATACCGGCATTTCTGCAAATACAAGATCAATGTCCATATGCGCGTCTCTGCCGGGATAAACATAGAGCAGGCAATCCCCGATCATAAACAAAACCGCTCCAACGAAACCTGTTATCGCATTTCTTTTTTGATTTTCCTTCACTACAATGCCTCCATTTTCATTAACTGCGGATCAGTTACCCTGTTGCCTATCGTTCAGTAGTCGCAGATACCGCCCCTTCCGCCATTGTATGTCTTGCCACACTTTGGTTAGTAATCTCTAACCTCATATGTTATCACCATATTCATAAAAAATCCATACCATTTTTTTCTTTTTTCGCTGTTTTCCAAAGTTTGCAGGTATCTTTTTCAAGGTACAGTTATGTTTGAGTGTGCAAGCTCAGGGAAGTTCACACTCTATCTGTCCTGATTCTTCAACATAATCGTCATTGATACTTTTTTTATCTTATATACCGAGCATAGACTGGATATCAAATAGCAGATAATGCCTGTTACAACAATAATGACATATTCCCCGGTTCCCATAACAAAATCCAGAAATCCCGGAATTGTCGCGATACAAGTCGACCAACTGGGCCCCATTAACATAGTTTGAAGCGGCAGTGTAATCAAAATCAAAATAATTACCACTATTGTATTTGCCCTAATATACAATATGCCAATCTCCTTCTCTGTATATCCAAAAATCTTAAGCAGGGAAATACCGCTTTCATTTTGTGACAAGATCATATTTATCAATAAATACATCAAAATCAGATACACTATGACTGCCATCACAATGAGCAGGATGATCATGCTCCGCGTAACACTTTTCATAATGACTCCATTCGCTACTAATGAATCCTTTGTCATTACTGATATTAGATATTCCTCCGGAATATCCAACTCTGTATCAGAAAAATAATAATTAAAATAATCCACATGCTTTCGAAAAATATTATTCATTTCCGTCTGCTTCATAAATATTGCCAAGCCCATGTTATAGGCGGCAATGTCCACTACTCTATAATTATCTCTAATTCCCGTAGCGGAATTTTCCAGCTCGATCACGTCTCCCACACGGATATCAAATTTCTTTGCTGCTGCATCGGAAACGATAATCTCGCCAAAACCGACAGCCTTTAATTCACTGAAGTACCTACTGTCCTCACACACGCCTACACCAGTCAGACTGTAACTCTGCCCAAAGGCTTCGCTGTAATAATCAAAACACCCAACGGTCGCCTTTTCTATGCCGGTCGCATCTACTTCATACTGTTCCGATACCATATACTGATACTGGCTGACCGCCTCTGCCTCCTGGTCTTCAATATAGGCATCATAGGACGAAGACATACCGATTCCAAACATCATCAGCCATCCGCCCAGGAAGATTCCAACCAGCAGTAAGACATATGCTCCCAGACTTTGAGTAAATACTCTGAGTCTGAATCGAAAATCAAATCCTAAGCCGTTAAATCTGCTATGATTCCGGATACGCTTACTTCCAATATCCTTTCGAATAAGCTTCAACGGCTTTATAGAAAGTTTTCGGGCAATTGCAATCGTATTTATTACAATAATTAAAAGGATTGGTGCAAAAATGGCCACAAGCAATGTAGCTGTATCCAGATGCAAAATGCTCTTAGGAATACTATAATAGCCTTCCAGACTATTTACCGGAATGTGATAAAGCACCTTACTTCCCAGCACACATCCTATCAGACTGCCTGCCAAAGTCACAATACACGGTGGCAACATGTAGGAAAGAAGAATATCTTTCCTACTAATCCCTAACGCCAGAAGGGTTCCTAGCACAGAACACTCCTGATTCATGGTCTGTTTTATAAAAATCATGTACAAAAAAGCAATAATCACAAATAGTACTCCCACAAATATCTTTGCCATTTCCATATTGCTTTCCATTTTAGGAACAACAGCAGAAATCCTCTTATTACTAATGGTATCCGTATAATTCTCAATATTTGCCGCATTACTCATCTTTTCAAATGCTTCGTCCAGATTTCCATGATTCTTTATGGGCGCTATGCATGCCGCTGTCGATATAATCTCCCGCATCAAGTCTTTCTGCTCAGACTCGGTCATTGCTTCATCCCGAAACAGAACTGCGTAATTATAGCTGATATCCCTCTCATCCAGCTTGGCAAATCCTTTTTCCGAGAGCATTGCCACACCAAAAGTTCTACGGTCCGCTATCATTTGCGAAGAATCCTCCAGACTGATTGTGTAATCCGGAAATGCTCCAACACCGCTAATAATGTACTCCTCATGATTCAGTATAATGGGATCCCCTACTGCAAGTTGCTGCTCTAATGCAAATATCTGATCCAAAAAGATTTCATTTTCTTTCGGTAAGTTGCCCTCTGCCACATAAGGTATATTAACTTCGGTTCTTTCGCAAAATGCTCTGACAGTAGCCCCCTTTTCACTTACTAAATCGGCATACAAATTGTCATAGACGCTTACTTCCAATTCTTCTATATCCTTGCGGATACTATCGTCCAGTTTCCCATCCAGTGTAAAATATCCATCCTCCATCTTATTCTCTTTCTGGAAATTAACAAAAAACATTTCTGCGCTACTGGTTCCGCACAAAAAGCCTATATACATCCCTACGGCAATAATCGTCATAACCATCAATGCCATGTATCTTATTCTGTTTTCCAATATTTCTCTTAATATTCTCTTATACATATTCTCTCTACCATTCTATTTCATCTACAGAAAGCGGATTTTCTACTTCCTTATTACTTATAATTTCTCCACCTCTTACTCTTATGATCCTGTCTGCCATTTTACCAATCGCCTCATTATGTGTTACGATCAGAACTGTTGTACCATATCTTTTTTTTACTCGATCTATGAGTTTTAATGTGTCCTTAGATGTCTCATAGTCTAACGCACCTGTTGGTTCATCACATAAGAGAAGCTTTGGGTTCTTCACAATAGCACGCGCAATAGCGGTTCTCTGCTGCTGTCCACCGGAAAGGTGTCTTGGGAACTTGTTTTTATGCGCGGTCAATCCTAAAAATTCAATCACCTCATCAATATCCAAAGACTTATCACCAATTTTCCAGCATATCTCAATGTTTTCCTTTACCGTAAGATTTGGGATCAGGTTATACGACTGAAAAATGAAGCCTAATGTATCTCGTCTATATTTTGCTACACTGCCTTTATTCTCGTTGGTTACTGATTTTCCGTCTACAATGATTTCGCCATCATCTGCTGTCTCTAATCCGCCGATCAGATTAAGAACAGTGGATTTTCCCGATCCGGAAGGTCCAAGAATAACCACAAGTTCCCCTTTTCCCACGCTAAAGTCAACGCCATTTAGTACGCAAATCTGACTATCACCATCTCCATAATACTTTTTTAAATTTTTTACTTCCAAAAACATTCTTATACCTCCATTCTATTCTTAATTCTCGCTGCCAAGAAAAAATCCATATAAGGTCTGTAGCTTTTCTTTCTCTGTAATACCATCCTCCAGCATAGATGGAAACCCACTGCGGTTTGTTGCCTTTTCAATGGTAGATCCATAGTTGAAATGGAAATGATTAGCCAGCTCTAATCCATCATGCGTATGCTTCTGTGGGCAGCGAGGCATCAAACAAAGAAATTTAAAATTCCCTGCGCCCTCATATGCAGTTTCAAAAAGATAGGATTTTTTCCCTTCAAACACAGTCTGATCACTATCACCTTCAAATACACCCACTATGTGGTATTTCCCGGAAAAAACCACTTTATCCGCTGTATCATAGGCCGTGACCACACCATCTTTTATTTCAAATTTCACAACGTCATCCGTAATAAAGCACAGACTGTCAAATATGGATTTTAGTTGCTCTTCCTCCACTCCGAACGAATCAGCAATATCGCCCCAGGCATCTTGCATCTTTTCATCATTACAATACTCTGTAAAGGAACACCACGTGCCTTCCCATTCCTCCATATTTTTAATTTCAGTTTCCACCTTACTGGTATCACCGATATCCTTTTCAACCTCCGTTACTTCCTCCACCTCTGCCTGCTCCTGCCTGCCGCAACCACCCAAAGCTACAAGCCCGGATACGCATGCTATGTACAGCATCAAATGTTTTTTCTTCACTATAGTTTCTTTAAGCACTGTCTTTTTTCTCCTTTATTCGTTGCAACCGTTCAGACTCCCGCGGTTACTGTTTGTTAACATTTTTGTTTTTTTGTTAGCATACCCTTATCGCAAATTCACCGCCTGCCTTCAAAACTCGAAGACAGACGGTGAATACTGTGACCTTTATTTTATTGTTTTTTTATCCTCCGAAGAATTTCTTCCATCCCGGAAGGAAAAATTTCTCCAATGTTTTCAATGCACTAAGCGCTCCCTCATTTTCTCATATCCCATCTCCAAGAACTCTTCCCTTGCCGCCTCCAGGATCTTTCCATGGTTTTCTGTCTTATCTCTCGGCATATCGCTCCTTTTTGTTAATCTCGTATGCTAACATCGTTTGCTAACAATCATAAACTATCACGAAACGAGAACTTTGTCAACCCTCACCAGCATCGTTTTCCCATACATAGCGATTAAGATTATTTCTTATATTTTCTGTTTCTCTATATATTGAGTATTTCTGGTACTTATTTCTTCGCCAGCACAGTGATCCATGGTTTCGACTTATGATGATCTGCTTTCACCTTTGTAAATCCGGCACTCTTGAGAGCTTCTTCAATATCTTCTATCGTATAACACTTCATTCCTTCTATGATCTGTTCAAACTTTAGGCTTGCTTCATCTTTTCCATCCGATTCATTTACGATCATAAAAACACCTCCGGGTTTAAGCACATTCGCCACCTGTGCAAAGCATTTTTCCAATCCCGGCCAGAAATATATAGTTTCAAACGCCGTAGCAAGATCAAATGTCTCTTCCGGAAGATCCAGAGCAGATACATCTCCCTGTTTAACAACACATCTTCCGGCATTGATCATATCCCTGTTGTATTCTGTTGCTTTACCTACAGATATCTCAGAATAATCGATTGCCGTAACACTAGCTCCGGAGTATTTTTTTAATAATTCTCCTGCATTTCTCCCTCCGCCGCATCCGATCTCAACTATTTTTTCCGGAGATATAGAATTAAGGTGAGATAATCCCCAGTCAGCCATCTTTGCATGACCTCCGTTCATCCCACCTACCATCATCTTGCCAAGGAATCCCTCCGGCTTTCTCGTCTGGCTTACAAATTTTTTAAACAGTCCCATATCAAACCTCTTCGTCATCGCGCGTTAGTTCTTGCTAACTACACATTTTATCACCAATCACATAATAAATCCACATCATATTCATATTTCCCATGTCATTATTCATCCCATTTTATGAATTCTCTCTGCCGAACCCAAGGAACATCAACATAAACCATAAGATCATGCTTTCGCTCATTAGACCATTCGTAAATCCCAGTCGGTAAGCACTTATAGGCATAATGGATGCTATCATCTTCAAAACGGCAAATATAACCAGCACATTCGTAAATGCCATACCTTTCCTGAACAAAGTCCTGCCTGTGATCTGAAGATAAAACCAGTACAGAAATACCGGCAGCATCACCACTTCGCTTACCGGAATCAACCACGCAAAATTATCATACAACGCCTCACATATCGTAAGTGCATCTCTTGCGTATCCATTGTTGTTCAGCCACGCAAAAAGGCTGAGGATCACAACATAGATCAGATGAAGCGCAATCCATGGTGTAAGACCAAAAGCATTCAGATAATGATATATCCTTTTGCGCTTTTCATCCTTGATATAGTCCTGTATCGCAAAGAGACCTATACCGTAGAACAGGATCCCCGGAAAGGCAAGCAACATTGCAAGAATATATCTCCACTGGGGAATCTGAGCTGTACCAACGGTAAGCCAGTATAGTTTTCCCATGTTTGTGGGATCTCCGTACATCATCAGCCAATCTCCGCCACCATAGCACAGGCAGCCGAGTATCCCACATATAAGCGCCCGTATATTCTTTGTTATATCATGAGTACCTTTCCTCGGGATAATTACAGGAGCGTGCGTTTTATCATACTCATTGATGAACATTACCATTTCTCTCCTTATTCCTGTCCGTCTGCTCGATCCAGTCACAGATCACATCGATTGTTAACTGCCCATTGCCGACATTACAGTGATTCTGAGCATCTTCCTTGTCGGTAAACAGCCGGAAAGTCAGAGACCGTACATTCTTAAGCATATTGATCTCGCGGCCGATCAGTGTATAATCAATGAAATGATCTCCGTTTGCCCCTAAGATCAGCATATCCTGTGTGATCTTGTCCGCAATTGGCGCCAGATCATATTTCTTCAGCTTCCTGGCATAGGAATAGGCATCCTTTGCCTCATAAGCATAGCATCCATGTTTGATGCCCCAGTCAATGATCGGTGATTCTTTCGCCTTCTTCGTAAATACCATATTCATCAGCGGGCGCGCATGAAGCTTCATCAGGATATGAAATGCCTTCTGTACATTGACCGGCTGCATACTGACCAATATATCCTGAAAGCATGGGAAAACCGACCAGGCCACTACTTTCGTGATTCGCTTATCGAATGCCGCTGCTCTTGGCGCAAGATATCCTCCCAGAGAGATACCGATGATCGTAACATCTTTCAGTTTGAAGTAATCCAGGATCGCTTTTACCGGCTTCTCCCACTTGTGCGTAAAATGCATTC
>JAEEGL010171217.1_pt1 | contig 10525 bp, 8 predicted proteins | sample 9134231 | NCBI WGS metagenome assembly JAEEGL01 (sample SAMN16246548, study PRJNA631951) | gut metagenome | biome: gut microbiome; feature: rumen; material: fiber-attached | host: Bos | place: Iran: Karaj | collected 2018-10
AATAGATAGAAAGACAAAAGAAGCTTGGAGTACACATCCAAACCTAATGATAGTAGGAAACGATACCTTATTCGATGAAAAGATGGTAAAAGTAGGAAATATCATAAGAGGGTTCTTAGGAGATAAAGAAGTAATAGATAAAGAAAAATATATAGTAGATCTAAATACCTTTAACTTAGCTAAACTATATAAGCTTCACCTAATAGAAGAAAATATCGAAGAGTTTCTAGGAGACTATACAGATAAATACAATGAGATGTATAGAAAGACTACTATAGGAACAGGAGATGGAGCAAGCTACTACACATATACTAAGATAAGCACTGATCAAAATGGAAATAAGATGACTACTCAAAGAATAATAAGTGAAGATGAATATCTAGAACATAGAGAAAAACTAGAAGAAGGAGTAAAACCAATAACTAAGATAAGATATAACTTCATAGAAAATGGAGAAAGATTTAGATTAGATCAGTATACTGAAGATGCATTCGATAATCTAGTAACACTAGAAAGAGATGTATCAAATCCTAATAGAGTAAGACTACCAGAGTTCATAAAGAACTCTAGACCAATAACAAATGATACAGACTTCACTGATGCTAACCTTTTCCTAGCAGTAAATGCTAAACGAAAAGAAAAAGAAAAAGCTGATAAAGAAAAGAAATTAAAATTGACAAGATAAAGTAAAATAAAAGAAATACAAAAATTGTATTTCTTTTTTTATGATAAAATGTAATTGGGTGAAACTTTATGAGTGATAGATTTGAACTTCTTAAAACTAATAGAGCTAAATGTGTTGAAAGAGATAAAAAGAAACTAGCATCACTAAAAATACAAGCAGAACTTCTTAAAGATGAAGGTGATGCTGAAGAATTAGAAGAGCTACAAGTTAAAGTAAATGAACTATTATTTACTCTTACAATGCACGAAAGTTTGTATAAAGATATGAGAGAAGCAACTAGTGAAGACACTAATGAAAGAGTTGATATGTATAAAAATGCCACTCGTGAAGTAGATGAAGCAATACCTGATGGAATCCCAATTGTATTCCATGGTAACAATAATATTGGTTTAGTAGAAACTATTATGAAAACAGGAGGACTTTTTACTCCTGATGAAAGAGGCGTAGGATATAGATCTTTAGCTACTCAAATAGATGTTACAGGTAAGAAGTATATTGGTACTTCTTTAGAGTTTGCAGAGCCTGGAATAGAATCGTATATGCCATATGGTGCTATATTTGCCTTTATGCCAAGTATAGATGAATATGATAAAGTATTAAAAACAGGAACTGGTTCTGAAGTTCCTGGTGGAGTAAAAGGTGTTAACTTTAGAGAAGAACCAGATAGATTAGTGGGAGTTATAACTACAAATGAGAATTTAGATAGATTGAGAACTCTTGCAAATACAACGGGAATTGATCCATCTAAAGTAGTAACAAAAGAAGGCTTCTTAGAATTATGTAAAGAAAAATATAACTCTAAAACGAGGTGATAATATGAACGTTTATGAAACATGCTTTTCAAGATACACTAAAATTGGTGAAAGGCCTTGTAGATCATATCAAGATTTAATTGATTATGTAAATCTTGAAATAGTTGATAGCAGTAAAAAGAAAGATAAAAATGCTGTCATAGTACTTGGATACTCTGGTAATGGTAAATCTACTTGGATAGAAAGCTTTAGAAGAGCAAATCCTGACTACGAAGTAATATCTATGGATAGTGTAGCAAGAAGCTTAGGTGAGTATCCAAAGAAAAGCGAAGTAGTAAGAATATTTGGTGAAAAATTAGAGAAAGCTCATGACGAAGAAAAAAACATCATAGTAGATGGTAACTTCTTAAATCTATTAACTAGAAGTGCTCTTTTAGATACACTAAAGACATATGATTACCAAGTAAACCTAGTAGATATTACAGATAATGTTTTAAGAGTACTCCCACAAAGAATACTTGATGTAACTGCATCTAGATTAAACTATCCTATTACTAAAGAAAATATAGATAGAGTACTTGAAAGTGAAGAATTTAAAAAGGCAAGAAAAGAAGTAATTGATTTCTATAATGATGAAAAAAGAAGAAGTTATTTTGATGAACAAATTAGTTATGGAGTAGTAGGCTTAGGAGCAGATCACTTATATAAAGGAAATACTCCGTTTGAAATAATAAAAACTATTGATAGAGTTAAAAAACTATAGTATAACTATATCTATGGGAAAAAAGATTATTATTACAATTTCATGGTTATTAGTTATTATATGGATGGGGATTATCTTCTTCTTTTCACATATGACAGGTCCAGTTAGTGAAGGAAGAAGCAGAAATATAGTTAAGAAAGCTATTACTACTACGGCAGAGATAACAGATAAAAAGCCTAGTGAAGAAAAAGTAGTAGAACTTACTGAAACACTAGATTATCCGTTTAGAAAAGCTTTGCATGTAGGAGAATATCTAATATTAACTCTTTTACTTATGAATGCTTTTTATCAAAGTAATATTATAGATAAAAGAATATATATATTCTCTATACTAATAAGTTTTATATATGCTTGTACTGATGAGTACCACCAGTTATTTGTTCAAAGAACTGGTATGTTTCAAGATGTACTTATCGATAGTATAGGTATAATAATAGCCATATTTATATATACTGGATTTACTAAAATTAAGAAGAAAGCTTCTTAATTTTTTTATTTGACTTAAAATTATCTTCTTACTATAATACAAAGTGAAAGGAGCTTATGTGAAATAATCATTATTTTGGAGGATAATTAATGGAAAAAATAATTGAAATTTGGGACAAATTAATGAGTAATGTTCCAAATGTAATTGAAGCTTTAATACTCCTAATACTTGCCTTTCTTTGTGCTTTAATTGTTAAACTAATAGTAGTTAAAGTATTAAAGGTAATAAGAGTAGAAAAACTTCTAGAAAAAGCTAAAATTGAACCTAATGGAAGAGCATCGTTCTTTAGGTTCGTAGGTAATTTTGTACTATTATTAATATTCTTATTATTTGTACCAGGAATATTCCAAAAATTAGGTATTACTCAAGTAGGTGAACCTGTTGTTCAAATGATGAACAAGTTCATGGAGTATTTACCTAATATAATTGCTGCTATAGTAATACTAGTAATTGGATTATTTGTAGCAAAGATAGTAAAAGAATTATTAATACCTCTATTTAAGAAACTTAATATAGATTCTTATTTAGAAAAGATAGGACTTGTAAATGGAAAGGTATCTATAGCAGAAGTATTTGCTAATGCTCTATATGTACTTATATTAATACCAGTATGTATTGCAGCTTTAGATGCACTTAAAATAGAAGCTATAAGTAAACCTGCTATAGGAATGCTTAATAGTATTCTAGTATTCATTCCTAGAGTAGTAGTAGCTATAGTAATACTATTTGTAGGTAAGTTTATTGCAAGTTTAGTTAAAGGACTTTTAGAAAAAGTACTTGAATCTATCGGTACAGATAAAGTAGTAAATAATATACTAAAAGAATCTAATACTAAAACTAATAAAGAATTCTCTTTATCTAGTGTAATAGCTAATATCGTATCATTTGTAATTATATTATTCTTCTTAGTTGAAGGAATTAATATATTACAACTTGAAGTATTAACTAAGATAGGAAATTCTATTATCAGTTATATACCATATGCTTTATCATCTGCAATTATTATGGGAATTGCTATTATAGCAGGTAACTTTGTTGAAAATGCAATTAATAATAGATTTGAAGATAATAAGATTGTTGCACTTATTGTCAAAGTAGTTATTATAGTTGTTGGTGTATTCTTAACACTATATCAACTTGGAATTGCAAAAGAATTAGTTAACTCAGCATTCATAATTGTAGTTGGTGCATTTGCAGTAGCATTTGCTATAGCATTTGGTGTAGGAGGAAGAGATTTCGCTTCACATATGCTAAACAAACTTGAAAACAAGATAGATAATAAAAAGGAAACTAAAAAAGAAAAATAATTATGTTTTTGCTCCTTTTAAAAATGCTAGATTTATAGAACTAGCATTTTTTCTTTTTACGTGATATAACTAATTTATAGTAGAGGTGTTTAAAGTGGAAGAAAACGAAAAAGAAGAAACACAAGAAGAAACTAAACAAGATGAAAGTATTGAAGAACTTTTACAAGATGATGATTTTGAAGATATACAAAAGAAACCTATTTCTAAAAAGAATTTGTTATTCATAGGAGCAGGTGCTCTAATTATTGTCGTTATCATATTACTTATCTTGATTACTTCTATGATTATTGGAGGAAAGAAAGAACCTCCTAGTGATAAGAAGGAAGATGAACAAGAAGAAAAAGAGAAAAAAGACGATAAGAAGGATGATAAGAAAGACGATAAGAAAGAAGATGAAGAGGAAGAAGAGGAAGAAGATACAAGACCTAGAATTCCTAGAACTGAAAAGAAGATGTATCTATATAAGATAGGTGATACTTATGTAGAAGATAGTTATGTACCTGAAGAGGATAGAAAAAATAAGAATACTGTAGGAATTAATATCGAAGACTTGGATGCTAAAGTAATGGCTATATATCCAGTTGATAAATATGCTAGAACTGACTTCCCAGTATATGTATTCTTTAAAGATGGAGAGAAGATGAAATATTTCTATGTTCCAGAACATAGGACATATTCAGCAGGTATTTCTTCTGAATACAAGAAGTATGAACTACTTACTTTTGAAAATGAATTAAAAGCAATATTCTATTCATCTAAAAAAGAAAATGGTATATATAATGTTGCTAAAAAGAAATATATGTATAAAGATCAATATGATTCATTTGTAATGATGAGTGCTACTACTTTAATGGGAATTAAAAAAGGTGGTAGTGATATCATATCTTTAAATGAGGAAAAAGTAATAATGGATGTACCTGATGATGGAGGAAAGTCTACTGTTGTCGGAGGATTCCCAGTAGTAGAAAAGACTGATGAGTCTGGAAAGACTTTATATACTATCTATAATAGTAACTATGAAGTAATTGAAGATAGAGTATCAAGAGAAAAATGGTATGTAAGTGGTAATGTATTATACTTATCTAAAAATAATAAAGTATATGGTTATGATACTACTGGAGGAATTAAATATAATTCTTCAAGAACATATGATGAAATATATTTTGTTAATGCAGAATACTTTGTAGCAGCCTATAACAATACTATTTATGTAATTAGTTACGATGAAGAAGAAACAGAACTATGTTCATATAACAGTATGTATAAACTATCTTATTTTAATAGTGGATATAAAGTAAAAAGTACTATATCTAATAGAAAAGAAGAAGGTTTATATATAGTATTTGCTGAAAGTGAAGCAAGTGATGGTACTTATTCAGGAGTAGAATATTTCTTTAATAAAACTACTAAAAAAGTATCTAAAACTAATGTAACTAAAATAAAATTATAAAAGAACACTAAGTGTTCTTTTTTTATGTTATAATTCTATTATAGGAGACTTTATTATGAAGATAACTGGTAAGATAAAGTGGTTTAAAAGTGAAAAGGGGTATGGATATATCATCGGAGATGATGATGAAACTTATTTCTTTTCTCGTTTTGATTGTATAAATGATAAAGAAGAATTTAATGAAGGTGATGAAGTTCTTTTTGAGCCAGAGTTTGGTGAAATGGATAAAGCCATCAATGTAGAGAAGGTGACTTTAGATGAATAGAGAACGTAAATTTATCTTAATGAGACAGTTCCCTTGGATGTTTAAAAGAGAGTTAAGGGAACTAGCAAATGAGTATAGAGAGGAAATTACTCCTTTCTATAGTAGTGAACCTGAAAAAGAAAGTAAGTATGATTACACTCTAATAGATGTAGTAGCAGCTGCTTTTGATGAAAAATTCCTAGAAAAGATGGAAAGACAGTATGGAATCTTTTTTAGAGTAGATGATAAAACTCCAGATGCTTTAAAACATAATCCAAGATTCTTAGATTATATGGCACAACATCATCCAAATTACATTACTAACTTCCCTAACGAGATGATTACGGATGAACATATAAGATTATATGAAGATTTTCTAAAGAGTGATTATTATTTCATTACTTCAATGGAGATACCATTTAGACTTACTGAATCTAAATTTATAATAGATAAATATCTAGAAGCTATAGAAAGACCAGAAACGTATTCTAAAGAAGAATATTATGCAAATCTACTTAATTCCTGTAGAGATAAAAAAGAAAAAGTAGATTACGTATTAAATAAACTTGGTGATAGATTCTATACTGAAATATTAAATGATGAATTATATGAACATTTAAATTATGAATTCCAATGTGATGAAAAAATAATAGATTGTATAATGGAGCAAAATATACTTAACTATGATTTAGTTCCAGAAGAAAAAAGAGACTATGCTAGAAAGTTCATTATAGATAGAATCGAAAGAGACGAAATTGAAAGTTTAAACTTAGGAAGATATCACTTTACTAAGGATATATATAAAGATAAAGAAATATTCTTTGCACTTCTAAAAAAAGAAATGAGTAAACGTACTAATGAAGAAGTTGATATGGAATATTTAAGAACTCATAGCTGTTATAATTATAAAATATCTACATTATTACAATTATTTTTAACTAACTTTGATCCTGATCTTGAAAATATGTCTACAGAAGATAAGTATAATATTTATAAGATCCTTAAAATAAATAGAAAAGATGGCTATAATAACTACAACATATATGGGTTATACAAAAGTAAAGACTTACTATCATTTATGATAGATAGACATGAAAGTATAGACTTTAGTGATTTTAATTCTATAGAACTTGATGATGATACTGTATTAAAAATATTTAATTATCAAATTGATTCAGTAAAAGATGAAAATTATATTGTAGGATTTTCTAATTTTTCTGTATTTGCAAATGCTTTTAGAAGTAAAGATGTATTAAATGGAGTATTAAATAAAATACTAAGCTTAGATGATATTAAAGTAATAAATAATATAGCTCCCTATATAACAAACTTTAAAACTGAAGCTTTTGATGAAGAAAATTTAAAACTATTATTCCAAGTATTTGATAAATACGAAAATATGAAAAATATGGTATTAGGTAATTATTTGTTAAGTGAAGATCTTTTAGGTAAGCTCTTAAAATTAAATAGAGCAGATCTAACATCAATATTTAGTGTAGCTGCATATAATACAGATAATATTGTACTTGCATTAAAACTATCAGATATGCATAACTTATTTAATACAGTTACTGATCATTTAAAGATAGAATCTATTATTAATAACTTAATTCCAGAAGAAGTAGACGAAGTTTTAGAAAATGCAATTAATAATAAGAATGTACTAGTATTATTAAGTCTTTATAGAAATAAAAATCTAGGTACTTATGATTCACCTAAATTTGAAGAATATAGAGATAAATTTAATGAAATAATAAGTAGTACTGATATTCCTAAAGAAGTTATAGATAAGATATTAAATGGAGAAAGAAAAGCAGTAAATGCTGAATATGTTACAAATGATGCGACTAAGTATTTCTTTATGAACTTTGGTGATATAACTTCAAAATATGAAAGTGAAGCTCTATGTAGTTATCCAGTTCCACTACTTGAAAAGATCAATAGGAAACAGTTTGTATCAATATTAAAAAGTTTAGAAAATATTGATGCTCCTTGTTTTCCAACTATAACAGCACTTAATATGTATTTAACATTTGGTTTTGCAAGATGCAAAGATATATTAAATCCAAATGAAGATAAAAATTATGGAACTGTATCAGGTTCAAAATTACATAGTATGTTTGGTAAATTAAATACTAAAGATACTACTTTTGTAAAAGATGGTAATGGTTATGTACCAGTTATAAATGAAGAACTAATAAATACCTTGTTTGGTAAAAATTATAAAGTACGTAATACACCATTTAGAAATTATATTAATGGTTACAAAGAATATAAAGAAGCTATGACTTCTCAAACTAAAAGGATAGAAGAAGATTTAACACTTACTCCAGAACAAAAAGAAGCTAAACTTAAAACTTTAGAAGAACAACGTAGTAAGTATGAAGCTGACGTTAATGTATTTATACAAAATTTAGATGTTATCTTCTATAACTGGGATATTATTGAAGAAGAATTCTTAAAGAAAAAGAATAAATCAAAACTTGATTTAAAACTTAATATAGGTGTTATTAATGAAATAACAACAATGATTAAAAATAAAGTTAATAAGCCACCTCTAGAACCTAGAGATGAGCCACTTGAAAGAACGGATATATTTGATTATGTAGGTCATGATACTCAGTTTACTCATAATCCTAGTGATGCTCCGCAAAGAGCAGTAACACTTTCTAGAATGATGGATGAAAATAAAGATAAGAAATTCCCTCATATAGACTTTTCAAGAGGAAAACTAAGACTAGAAACTTTTTCTCCTAGTGATAGAGATATATTAACTGCAGGTTACAAGAGTCACTGTTGTTTTAGACCTAATGGTAATGCTGATGACTTTGGTAAGGATATTTCACTTCTCACATATTGTTCTACTAATGAATATGGTGGAGGATTAAAGATAGTTGATGAAAAAGGTAAATACAAAATGTTTACTCCAATTCTTAGAAACGGTAACGTTTTAATGCTTCATAGCATTGAGACATTTGGTATGTCAGAAGAAGAATCTAAAGAAGTTCATGAAATGTTAAAAGAATATGCTGAAAGAGTAATTAAAATTGCTAAAGAAAAAGGAGATAAAATCGATTTTGTAACAATAACTAACTTGCATTATTTAGATGATAAATATGTTATTGGAGAACTAATTGGTGATAGAAGATTCAATGTATATGATAGAGATAATAAATTTAATGGAATGTATAATAACTTAGCTAGCACTTCTCATATGATACTTGCTAAAAGTGAGGGAGTAACTACAGATGATGTTAGATATGGTTACGATATAGATATAAGTTATGAATCTCCAAAAGAAAATTATGTTATAAATATTAATATCGATGATAAAGATGAATTATCATTTAATAAGTTAGATCTATTAAAGATTCAGTATGCTTCTTTAACACGAAAGAAACAAGAATTGTTAAAGCAAGGTAAAAAAGAAGAAGCTTATGAAATAGTAGAAGAAATGAAAAAGGCTAAAGAATCATATTTAAGTGAATTAAAAAGCGTAAGTAAAAGAAATGAAGGACTAGATAAATATTCCATATTTAGTAGAGTAAAACCAGGAATAGAAAGAATTGCTAAGGCAAACGATACACTAGTACCACAAGATATAAGAAAAGTATTAATGGGAAGAGACTGGTATATAGTAGTAAATAGCGAAGGAACTATTATTGGTGATACTACTAATAAAGAAAATGAAGAATATGAAAGATACTTTAAAATGATAACTGAATCACTTCCTAACTCTAAATCATATAAAGAAGGAATTAAAGTTCCTCAAAGTGTAGCAGTAGTAGAGGAAGCTAAAACAAAATAAAATAGAAAAGGAGGCCATAATATGAAAAAAAGCAAATTATTAATATTAGTATTAATATTATTTATGATACCATTTGTAGTTATGGCTGAAGAATGTAGTAATAGTAGTATTAAACTAAAAAGTGTTACTATTGAGAATAAATCAGATAGTGTTACAGAACTAGAAGAGTTATCTTTCGATGAAAATACTATAAATCTACATTTGAAAATGAAAGAAGTAGAAGATAGTATTAAATATAAGATAGTACTTGATAATGAATCTGAAGAAGACTTCTTTGTAGATAGAAGTAGTATTAACATAGATTCAGATTATATCGATTATACTGTTGAAACAGAAGATGAAAGTAATGTTGTACATAAAGGAGAAACCAAAACTGTTTATCTGACAGTTGAATATCAAAATGAAGTACCAACAGCATCTTTTGAAAATGGAGTGTATAATGATAATCAAACAGTTTTAGTAAATCTATCTAATAGTGATGTTATAGAGGTACCTGATACATTTAAAGAGTTTTCAGGTAAAAAGATAATAGCAATTGTAATAGTAGCAGTACTTGCTTTATCTTTATCATTAATTCTTTATAATAATCCATTTGAAAATAGAAAGAAGACTATGATACTTATAATTGGATTATCAATTGTTATACCTACAGCTGTAAATGCAGTATGTAAGGAAGAAATAAAAATAGTATCAAAAGTAGAAATAGTTAATCCTGATACTCATCCATGTACATTTAATGGAGAATTAGTACAAGGTGCTACTTATATAAATGGTGATTATACTTATAGATATAAGATGGCTAAAGATGAAAATGGATGGCATAATATCGATGAAGATGGATGGGGAGTATCACTTACTTATTAAAAAACTGAAAGAGCAATTACTAGTGATGTATGTACGTCAGTTAATGGTAAGGAAGTAGTAGAAGAATATGATATGGATAGAAGAAATCCTAGTGATATAGATTATCTAGTAACAAGTAGTAATTTCTTATCGAGAGGAAACTTAAATACATCGTTTGGTGAAACA
>JAEEGL014133897.1_pt1 | contig 10525 bp, 11 predicted proteins | sample 9134231 | NCBI WGS metagenome assembly JAEEGL01 (sample SAMN16246548, study PRJNA631951) | gut metagenome | biome: gut microbiome; feature: rumen; material: fiber-attached | host: Bos | place: Iran: Karaj | collected 2018-10
GAAAACTGGAAAAGAAGTATATGGTTTAACAATGCCATTATTAACTAAGAGTGATGGTACTAAATTTGGTAAAACTAATGGTAAGGCTATATGGTTAGATAAAGAAAAGACATCTCCATATGAAATGTATCAATTCTTTATTAATTCAGAAGATTCAAAGGTTATTGATTATTTAAAATTCTTAACATTCTTATCTAAAGAAGAAATTGAAGATTTAGAAAAGAAGAATAATGAAAATCCACATTTAAGAGAAGCTCATAAGGCTTTAGCTCGTGAAGTTATTACATCTATTCATGGTAAGGAAGCTTATGATGAAGCAATCAAAATTAGTGAAGCATTATTCTCTGGTGATATTAAATCATTAACAGCTAAAGAAATTGAAATGGGATTCAATGATTTACCAAGCATTAGTGGTAATGGTCAAACATTACTTCAAGGCTTAGTTGAGGCTGGTTTAGCATCAAGCAATAGAGAAGCTAGAGAATTCTTAAAGAATGGTGCCGTATTAGTAAATGGTGAAAAGGTTAATGATCAAAATTTCTTATTAAGTAGTGAAAATGCCATTGAAGGTAAATTTATTGTATTAAGAAGAGGTAAAAAGCTATACGCTTTAGTTAAATTTTAATGAAAATATTAAAAAGAGTAGTTTTAACTTTAATTTTAATATTGAGCTTAGTTGTTGTTTCATCATGCACTAATAATGATAATAATGATGAAAACAAATATTCTTTAGATTCTAATTGGGCATATTTAGATAAAGATTCTGAAAAGGATGCGGATTGTTTCTTTATCGCACCACTTGTATATTATGGTGATAAATATAATATGCCACTTGATGATGAAGATGCTAAAAAAGATTTTATTGGTTCTATTAATATGGAAAAAGGAATATATGATGATAATTGTAGATTCTTCGCACCATATTATTCCCAAATATCTAAAAAAAGCTATGATTTAGATGTTGTAAAAAGAGAAACTTATTTACAAAAAGCATATGAAGATGTTAAAGAAGCCTTCCTTTATTATTTAGAAAATTACAATAATGGTAGACCTATCGTATTAGCTGGATTCTCTCAAGGCGCTGATATGACTTATAGATTACTAAAGGATATATTTAGCGATGAAAACATCAATAAATTATTAGTCGCTTCATACTCAATTGGTTGGGCTATTACATCTGATGAATTAGATGTAAATCCTCATATGAAATTTGCAAGTGGTGAAACTGACACAGGATGTATTATTTCATTTGATTGTGAAGCCGAAGATATAACTGAATCATTTGTTATTCCAGAAGATGTAAAAGCTTTATCTATTAATCCTTTAAACTGGAAAACAACTTCAGAAAAAGCATCTAAAGAATTAAATAAAGGTTATGTTTTAGTTAGTAGATCTGATAGTGAAAAAATAAACAATGAAATAGATAAACTATGTGGTTGTTATATAGATAACCAAAGAGGTGCTTTAAAAATAACTGATATTCGTCCTCAAGATTATCCACCAAAGATGGATTATTTAAGCGAAGGAGAATATCATGTTTATGATTACATGTTCTTTTATAGAAACTTAGAAGAAAATGTTTTAAAAAGAATTGAATCATATAAAAATACAAATAAATAAATTTATTTGAATAATCAACTATTTTTTAGTTGATTTTTCTTTTTTTATTTTGATATCATAAAATATTATGATATAATGCTCGTATAATGTTATTTTAAGGAGGACATTAAAATGGGAAAGACATTAACTTATAAGATTTTAGATGCTCATAAGGTTTCAGAAGATTTAGAAAATAATAAGATGAGCATTAGAATAGATCAAACATTAACTCAAGATGCTACAGGAACAATGGCATACTTGGAATTCATAAGCTTTGGCTTAGATAAGGTAAAAACTGATTTATCTGTTTCATATGTAGATCATAACACATTACAAAATGGTTTTATGAACGCAGACGATCATAAATTCTTACAAACAGTTGCCGATAAATATGGTATTGTATTTTCTAAGGCAGGAAATGGTATTTGTCACCAAGTTAACCTAGAAAGATTTGCTGTACCAGGAAGAACTATTTTAGGTTCTGACTCTCATACACCTACATCTTCAGGTGTTGGTGCTTTAGCTATCGGTGCTGGTGGACTAGATGTTGCTTGCGCTATGGCTGGTATGCCTTTTACAATTGTTAGACCAAAGGTAGTTGGTGTTAAATTATTAAATAAATTAAGACCTGGTGTTTCTGCAAAAGATATTATTATTCACTTAATTGGCTTAATGACTGTTAAGGGTGGAGTTAATAAGGTTATCGAATATTATGGTGATGGTGTTAAAACTTTAGGTGTACCTGAACGTGCTACAATTTGTAACATGGGTGCTGAATTAGGTGCTACATCTTCAGTATTCCCATCTGATGAAGTAACAAAAGAATTCTTAAAGATTCAATCAAGAGTAGAAGATTTCAAAGAATTATCAAGAGATGAAGATTCAGTATATGATGAAAACATCACAATTGATTTAGCGACTCTTGAGCCATGTGCTTCATGTCCAAATTCACCTGATAATGTAAAGAATATTTCTGAATTAAAGGATATTAAGGTTGATCAAGTATTAATTGGTTCTTGTACAAATTCAAGCTATTATGATTTCGTTAAGGTAGCTTCAATTTTAAAGGGTAAGAAGATTCATAAGGATGTATCTTTAGGAATCGCTCCTGGTTCTCAACAAGTATTACAAATGATTACTAAAAATGGTATTTTAGATGTATTACTTGAAGCTGGTGCGAGAATATTAGAATCAGCTTGTGGTCCATGTATCGGTATGGGTCAATCTCCTGCGACTGACGCAGTATCTTTAAGAACTTTCAACAGAAACTTTTATGGTAGAAGTGGTACAAACTCAGCTAAGGTATATTTAGTATCACCTGAGGTTGCTGCTATATCTGCTGTAAATGGTTATATCTCATCTCCACTTGGAATGGATTTAAATAAATTCTCATTAGATGTAGATTATCCTAAGTGTGATAGCTTATTATACAAGCCAACATTCACAAGTGAAGTTGTTATGGGTCCAAACATTAAGATGATTCCAAAGTTTGAACCAATTGGTAATAAATTTGATGCTAAAGTAATGATTTCTTTAGAAGATAATATTACTACAGATCATATTATGCCTGCAGGTGCGAAAGTATTACCATATAGAAGTAATATTGAAAAGATTTCAGAATTCGTATTCTCAAATATTGATGAAGAATTCTCTAATCGTTGTAAGGCTAATGGTGCTGGTGTAATTGTTGCTAAACAAAATTATGGCCAAGGCTCATCAAGAGAACATGCTGCTATAGCTCCTCGTTATTTAGGAATTAAGGCAGTTATCGCATCTTCATTCGCTAGAATTCATAAGAAGAATTTAATCAATTTCGGTATTTTACCAATTGAACTTGATGTTGAGGCATCTTTATTAGATGAAATTAGCGTTTCATTTGATAAGGAAAAGATTGTTGTTATTAATAAGACAACAAATAAGAAGTATGAAAGAGAAAATGATTTAACAGAAGAAGAATATAAATTGATTAGTGTTGGAGGATTATTAAACACATTCTAATTAAGGAAAGGAGCTCTAATATGGATTTTCTAAAGGAAAAATACAATGATTTATTAAAAGATGGAAAAATTGAATCAGAGCTTTATGATACATATAGAGTAAAAAAAGGTCTTAGAAATGATAATGGTACTGGTGTATTAGTAGGTTTAACTAAGGTTGCTGAAGTATCAGGATATAATGTAGAAAATGATATTAAATTACCTAAAAAGGGAAATCTATATTATAGAGGCATTGATATTAGAGATGTAGTTAAATTAGCTAAGGATGATTATGGCTATATTAATACATGCTTCCTATTATTATTTGGTCATTATCCAAATGATGAAGAATCTAAAAATTTTAAAGAAATAATTAAATCTAATTATGACTTACCAGAAGGATATTTAGAGGATGTTATTTTAAAAAGTCCTTCTAAGAGCTTAATGAATCATATTGCTAGATGTATTTTAGCATTATATTCATATGATAATGATCCTGATAATTTAGATGGATTTGAATTAATTAAGAAGGCTGTTTCATTAATTGGTAAGATGCCTGCAATTATTGCATATTCATTACAAGCTAAAACTCATTATCTAGATAAGGATTCATTACATATTCATTTCCCTAAGAAAGAATATTCATTTGCTGAAAATATTTTATATTTATCAAGAAATGATGGTAAATTCACTGAAGTAGAAGCTAAAACATTAGATAGATGCTTAATGGTACATGCTGACCATGGTGGAGGAAATAATAGTGCCTTTGTTGGTACTTGTGTTGCTTCAACATTAACTGACATTTATGCAATGATTACTGCGTCATTATCATCATTAAAGGGCCCTCGTCATGGTGGAGCTAATATGGCTGTACAAGATATGATGGCAACTATTATTGATGATATTGGTTTAGATGCTACTGATGATCAAATTAAAGATGTTTTAAAGAAGATTATTGCTAAAGAATATTTCGATAAGACAGGCTTAATTTATGGTTTAGGCCATGCAATTTATACTTTATCTGATCCTAGATGTGAAATATTAAGAGCTGAAGCTAAGAAATTAGCTAAAGAAAAAGGAATTGAAAAGAAATATGAATTCTATCTAAAGGTTGAAAGAATAGGATTAGAATTATTAGAAGCTAAGACTGGTAAGAAGTGCTGTGCTAATGTCGATTATTATTCTGGCTTAATTTATGATTCATTAAATATTCCTAGAGATTTATTTATTCCAATATTCGCATGTGCGAGAATTGTTGGTTGGGTAGCCCATGATATTGAAACATTATTATATTGTAATAAGATTGTTAGACCAGCAACTAAATATGTTGGAGAAGAAATAGACAATTATAAATAATAAAATCCGGATTAATTCCGGATTTTTCTATGTTATAATGGTTTTAGGTGATATTATGCTTAAGATTGGTATATTTGGTTTAGGTGCTGTTGGTATTTCTATTTATAAGGAATTAGAAGGATATAAAGAATTATATGCTTTATGTGATGAAAAAAGAATTAAAGCATATTCTAAAAATAAGATTTTTTATAATGGTGAAATACTAGATATTAATTATACTGATAATTTAATAATGGATTTAGTTATTGTTTGTGTTAAAAATTATCAATTAAAGGATTCTATTAAAGATTTATTTAAATTCATTAATGTAAATACAATCATTTTACCAATGCTTAATGGAATTGAAGCACATGATTATTTAAAATCTATTTTTAAATATAATAGAGTTTTATATGGTGTTATTAATATTGAAGCTAATAAAATAGATAATAAGGTTGTTGCCTCTAAAATAATTAATTTACAATTTGGTGATGAATATAATTATTATTTAAGAGAACCTCTAATAAAAATAAAAAAGATATTTGATAATTACAATATTAATAATCATATATATCATAATATGAAAAGAAGAATGTGGTCAAAATGGACTCTAAATATTGGTATTAATCAAATATCTGCTTTATATAATTATACTTATAAGGATATGAGTCAACCTAAGGTTAAAGAGTATTTATCCCATATCTTTGATGAGGTATATAATGTATCACTTAAATATAATATTGGTTTAACCTTAGATGATATAAATGATTTAAAGAATATGGTTAATAATTTTAATTCTGATAGAGTTACATCCTTAACAGTAGATTTTAATAAGGGTGGATTAAATGAAATTGATTCATTTGGAAAAAAATTATTAGATTTAGCGGAATTAAAAAATATAGATGTACCTTATAATAAGGATCTATATTTAAAACTAAAAGAAAAAGATATGAATAGAAAGTAGAAAAGGATGCTATCGCTAGCATCCTTTTCCACTTTTTTGGGAGAGATTATTTTGAAAAGTTATCATTTTCAACTATATATTACTACTTGAAATGAGTTTTGTCAAGCGCTTTCATAACAAAAAACAATAAAGATATTAAAATAAATGATATAATCAAAATGGAGTTGATTTAAGTGGATCGTAGACAAATTTTACTAGATTTAAGAAATAAAGGAAAATTAAAAGGATTAAAGCCTGCCTTTGTATTGATGAAACAAGATTTAGGTGGAATTTATACAGGTGGTACAGGTGATTATATAATGACTTATAGAGATGGTATATTATATTTTCAAAGATTATCATTTTTCTTTCATGTCTTAAAACCAAAAGAAGATTTACAATTTAAAATGGGTATGTTTACTGAATATTATGTTGAATCTAAAAATACAATTAAGATTGTATATTTATATCGTAAGGATGGACGTTATTTAAGATTCCATTATCTTTATGGAACTAAAGAAACATACGCATCAGAGGATAATATAGCTAGAATTCTTAAAGAATTAGAAGCCTTAGGTGTTAAGCAAACAGATAATTCAAATTATGCAGGTGATCCAGATGAAGAAGGAACTGACGACAACAGAGAAGAATCTAATTAAAAAATACGAAATGAAAAAAAATAAGAAGACATCTTTTAAGGACAAAAAAGAAATGTACTTAAAACAAACTGATAGAAATTATAAAGATGGTGACAGAAATTGATTAATATAGGTAAATTTACAAACCTAAAGGTAAGAAGATTATCTGATTTAGGTTATATGCTTACTGATGATGAGAATGAGGTTTTACTTCATTTTAAGGAAGCTAAGGAAGAACATAATGTTGGAGATAATATCAAGGTATTCATTTATTCTGATAAAAAAGGAAGACCTACCGCTACTGAGAATATGCCATCAGTAACTCTAGATGAGCCAGGATGGGCTACTGTTGTAGAGATATTAAATGGTGTAGGATGCTTTGTTGATATAAATGTTCCAAAGGATATTTTAATATCAAAGGATTATTTACCTTATGATTCTAATTTATGGCCTAAGGTAGGAGAAAAGGTATTTGTTGGTTTAAAGCTAAAGCATGATATGATGCTTGCTAAACCATTAAATAGATATGATATTATTGGTCTACATAAAAATATTAAATATGATGAAATGACTAAGGTTAAGGGTGTCGTTTGTCATATAGCTGAAAAAGGAATAGGTGCTATTACAGTAGATTTAATGTATGTGTTTATTCCTAATACTCAATTAAGAGGAGAACATCATCTAGGTGAAGAAATAGAAATAACTATTACTAAGATGCTAGATGAAGAATATTATGGTTCTTTAAATTCAAATAAGGAAGATATGATAGAACCAGATAAAAAATTAATTTTAGATTATATTAATAGCCATCATGGAAGAATTAAATTAACTGCTAAATCTAGCGCAGAAGAAATAGAATCTGAACTAAAGATATCTAGAAAAGCATTTAAAAGAGCTTATGGTGGATTATATAAGGATCATATAATTGATTTTGATGATAAGGGTACCTTTATCGTAAAATAAATTTTTGTGAATTTTTGTAAATAAATATTGAAATGTTGTAAATTCAAGTATATAATTATCTCAGAAGGTGATAAAATGCTTGAATTTTTTGAAGCGAATCAAACAGCAGGTATAGCCACTATTTATGATAGGCATATATTGTTTAATACGAAATTAATCCCGTTCTTTGAGAATGCATATAAGGTTAGAGTTGCCTTAGATAAGGATGATAAAAAAATATATGTATTTATGATAGATAAGGATTATGCTTTATCAGGTGAATTAAGTGAATCATCACTTTTATCTATATCTGTATCTAAAAGCTATGTAAGAATAGCTTCTAAACCATTAATAGAATTTATATCTAATACTTTCAATTTGAAAATAAATAAAGGTGAAAGTATAGGATTTAAAGCAAATTATGACAATAATAAGAAATGTATTATTATTGATTTAGGAGGCGAAGTATAATGGATTTTATGATTTGGGTTTGGCTTGGAGTCTTTGTTTTAGCAATTATGCTTGAGGCAATGACACAAGAATTAGTATCAATTTGGTTTTCTATAGGTGCTTTCGCAGCCTTATGTATTTCACAATTTACTCCATGGTGGGTAAGCTTAATTGTGTTTATTGTTGTAAGTATCGCGGCTTTATTAGGAACAAGACCAGTATTAAAGAAGATTATGCGTAGTCAGGTAAGAAAAACTAACACGGATGATTTTGTTGGTCAAAGAGTTCAAACTATTAAAGATATAACAAGATTTAGTCTAGGTGAAGTTAAAATCAATGGTATTATTTATAACGCTGTATTACCTGAAGGTGATGAAGAGGTTATTAAGAAGGATGATATTGTTGAGATAGTAGCTTTAAAAGGAAATAAAGTTGTCGTAAGAAAGGTAGAGGATTAAGATGGAAGGTTGGCAAATTTTTATAATTATATTTTCTATAGTATTAGGTATTGTATTACTATACTGTATTACTAGAATTAGAATTGTTAGACAAACAAGCAAATATGTAGTTGAAAGATTAGGTGGATTCCATGCTGTATGGAATGTAGGTATTCACTTTTTAGCACCATTCATTGATAGAGTATCTTATGTTGTATCAATGAAAGAACAAGTTAAGGACTTTGATCCTCAACCAGTTATTACTAAGGATAATGTTACAATGCAAATTGATACAGTAGTATTCTTCCAAGTAACAGATCCTAAATTATATGCATATGGTGTAGAAAATCCTATTTCTGCAATTGAAAACCTAAGTGCTACAACATTACGTAATATTATTGGTGAATTAGACTTAGATGAAACATTAACATCAAGAGATATTATTAATACAAAGATGCGTTCTATTCTTGATGAAGCAACTGACCCTTGGGGAATCAAGGTTAATCGTGTTGAGGTTAAAAACATTTTACCTCCTAAGGATATTAGAGAATCAATGGAACGTCAAATGCGTGCTGAACGTGAAAGAAGAGAAAAGATTTTACTTGCAGAAGGTGAAAAGAAATCTCAAATCTTATTAGCTGAAGGTCAAAAGGAATCTCAAATCCTAAGAGCAGATGCTGATAAGCAAGCTAAGATTTTAGCAGCTGAAGCACAGGCTGAATCAATTCGTAAGGTAAAAGAAGCAGAAGCTGAAGGTATCCGTATGGTTAGAAACGCTGAAGCTGATGGTTTAAAGGCATTAGCTGAAGCTAAGGCTACTCCTGAGGTATTAACTTTAAGAAGCTATGAAGCAGTTAAGGATTTAGCTAATGGTCAAGCTACAAAGATTGTTGTTCCTTCTGATTTACAAAATGTATCAACTTTAGCAACAACAGTTGCTGAAATTGTTAAGGAAAAGAAGCAATAATATGGATTACTTTGATATTGATGAAACTACTAAACAACAAAAGGAATTATTTAAAAAATATTATTTACGTAATAGAAAAGTATTATCTATTATGGGATATATATTCCTTAGCCTAGGTATTATATTACTTGCACTTGGAATCACTTTGTTTATAGTTTTGGAATTACTTCCAATGATATCATTAATTATTGTTGGTGGAGTTTATACAATATTAGGCACAGTATTTTCTATAGTATTTAAGACTGGTGATCCAGATGCTGCATATAAAAAATATCAAGATAGATTAAATTCTTTTAGACCAATATTTTCTATGAATGATGCGTCAGGTAGAGTTATGATGCTTGAGGCTAGAGTTAAAAGGTTAGAAGAAGAAATAGAATCATTAAAGAAAAATAATCGTTATTAATGTAATAAGGCATTTGCAACATAATGCCTTATTATTTTTTGACTATAAATTAAGAAAAAATTTTGTTGCATAGATAGTTTTATTGTGTTAAAATAAACGAGCGTAATAGTTGGTCCGGTAGTTCAGCTGGTTAGAATGCCTGCCTGTCACGCAGGAGGTCGCGAGTTCGAGTCTCGTCCGGACCGCCATTATATACGCGCTCATAGATCAACTGGATAGATTGTTTGGCTACGAACCAAGAGGTTGGGGGTTCGAGTCCTCCTGGGCGCGCCATTTTGTAAATTATAATCGCTAGAAATAGCGATTTTTTTGTTTCTAGATTATCAAAAATAAAAGTATATAAAAATTTATTTTATAAATTATATAAAATAATGTAAAATAATAATATGGAAGATGTGATGTTTTATGAAAATAATTAAAAAAATTTTATTTGTTATATTAACTTTAATAATATTTATATTATCTTCTTGTATGTTTTTTCATGGTGCTGAACATGAATTTGGTGATGATGTTATTGTAACAGAACCAACATGTACTGAGGCAGGATCTGGATATAGAGTATGTGCTAAATGTAATGTAAAAGAGGAATTTGAAATTCCTGCTTTAGGACATTCTTATACACAATATACCATAGAAAAAGAACCTGAGTGTGAAGTAAAAGGCTTAAAGAAAAGAACATGTACTAGATGTAGTCATGTTGATGAAGTAGAAATAGATGCTTTAGGACATCAATTTGATAATCCAGTTATCACAACTCCTGCTAGTTGTACTACAGATGGATTGATGACTGGTGAATGTACAAGATGTCACAAACATGCTGAAGAGGTAATAC
>JAEEGL014422619.1_pt1 | contig 10525 bp, 8 predicted proteins | sample 9134231 | NCBI WGS metagenome assembly JAEEGL01 (sample SAMN16246548, study PRJNA631951) | gut metagenome | biome: gut microbiome; feature: rumen; material: fiber-attached | host: Bos | place: Iran: Karaj | collected 2018-10
CAGATCCCCTGCATCGAGCGCAACGCCGTGGCGGCCATGCGGGCCATGAACTGACTGAATCTGGCCTACTTCCTCTAAGAGACCCAGTCCATCCGCTTCGCCATGTGCGACAAAACAATGTACCAGACGGGCATCAACATCGCCAAGGCCTTCCGCGAGACCTCTGAGGGCGGCCTGGCCCGTCTCTACCGCAGGCGGATATAGCTCTTTCCCTTGGGGAAGAGCTGTCCGGAGGACGGCGGCCTCGCGCCTGTCAGACAGTAAATTCTTATGAAATCTCGCGCCGCAAGTCCCGCTTGACAGGAATCAAGCGGGATTTGCTTGCAAAACAGGCAATGATCCGATAAAATCATTCCGGAAGGAGGGAGCTCAATGACCCTTGGAGAAAAGCTTCTGGAGTGTCGGCGGCGGGCGGGCCTTTCGCAGGAGGAGCTCGGAAAACGTCTGCTGGTGAGCCGTCAGACCGTGAGCCTTTGGGAAACAGACCAGACGATGCCCACAGTGGACAATCTGCTCCGCCTGCGGGAGATCTTCGGCATTTCCATGGATGCCCTCCTGGATCGGGAGAATGACGCTGTCGTGACGAGTGGAGACCCGGCTCCGCGAGAGGAAGCCATCCTGTTTGTCCATACCCCTGAAACCCTTGAACTGCTGAGGCGCCACAGCCGCCGCCGCGTGTTCCGGCGGGGCGGCATCCTGTTGATCCTTGCTTTTCTGTTCGGCGCGCTCTTGGGGGCTGCCGGCGCGCCGGCGGAGAAGCGTGCGGAGATGGCGCTGGCCTTGGGTGCGGTCTTTGCGGCAGTCCTCCTGTTTCTCATGTATCGGGAGCTGAGGAGGATCCCCCGTGATCTTGCGCAGCTGAAGGAAAAGCGCTATCGCTACTGCCTGCGAGACGGAGGGCTCTACGCTGAGATCCACAGGGACGGCGCCATGGTCAGCTCCGTTCTGCTGCGTCCGGAGTGTACCCGGAGCTGCGCGGTGTGCGGAAGCCTTTATCTGTTCAACCAAGACGGTTTGACTTACGCGGTGGACAGGGAGCTTGCAGAGGGGAATCCTGCGATCAAGGCCTGCTTCGGCGTCGGGAAGGTGCTGGATCGAGGCTTGTCCCCGGAGAATGAGATCCGCACAGCGTCCTTCCTGTTGGTCCTGCTCTGCATGGCGTCTGTACCGGCGGGGCTTTGGATCCTATCCCTGGCGAACGGGCAGGGCGGGATGCAAACCCGGGGCGCCTGGCAGCCCCTGCTCCTGCTGCCGATTCCCCTGGCCAGCCTGGTCTTTGGCGTCCATTTCCTGCGCCGGGGCTTCGAGGTCAGGAAAAACCTGGTATTTACGCTGCCCGCGGCGGGGTTCCTGATTATGCTGGCTCTGCTGTGAGTCGTGAACCGGTTTTCACCCCCAAAAAGAAAAAATAAAAAACCTGCAATTTTCTATTGAAAAATTGCTTTTGGTCTGTTATAATATATTTCACAACAGACCTGCGGATATAGTTCATCGGTAGAACGTCAGCTTCCCAAGCTGAACAGGAGGGTTCGACTCCCTTTATCCGCTCCAAAAGAAGACGGCCCACAGAGCCGTCTTCTTTTTGGAGAAATACGGGGAAGGGAGTCGAACCTTCCTGCTCCCGATTTTTCGGAAAAACGGACAGATCCCGAAAAAGCTCTGTCCGCTGTTTCCTATCTGTTCTGGAAAAACCTGAGCAGCCAGAAAAAACAAACGCTTTATGATATGTACTCTTGAACTTTTGGTATAAAAATGGTATATTATGAAAAAACAGCTTCTGTCGTAAGAAGTTTGGATCATGCCAAGAGAAAGCATAAAGTTGGCCAGATCCGTTTATCAGAGCTGTCGAGAAGAACGTGGGTTGAGCAGAGAAAAGCAAGCGAACTGCTGGGGACGATATCGCCTGAGGAAGTGGAATGGATTGAAACCGGTAACGGCGGTGCCGGTAGATGCGATTGGCTAAGAAAAAAGGAGAACGATTTATGAATTATATTTTTATTTCTCCGAATTTTCCCCACAGCTACTGGCAGTTCTGCGAGCGGCTGCGCGGGAACGGCGTTACCGTCCTGGGAGTCGGCGACGCGCCTTACGACGGTTTGGACCCCCGGCTGAAGGACGCGCTGATGGAGTATTTCCGAGTGGACTCGCTGGAGGATTATGACCAGGTCTACCGTGCGGTCGGATATTTCGCCTTTCGCTATGGGAAAATCGACTGGATCGAGTCGTTGAACGAGTACTGGCTGGAGCAGGACGCCCGTCTGCGCGACGATTTCAACGTGACGACCGGCATCCGTTCAGACCGCATCGGTTTTATCAAGGAAAAATCCTTGATGAAGCGCATCTATGTGGACGCGGGGATTCCCACCGCACGGCAGCACGTTGTCTCCACCCGCGAAGCCGGCCAGGCTTTCATTGAGCAGGTCGGCTATCCGGTCATTGTGAAGCCGGACGTCGGCGTCGGTGCGACCAACACCTGGAAGCTGGAAAATGACGCGCAGTTCGAGGCCTTCTACGATCAGCTGCCGGAGCATCCTTACGTCATGGAGGAGTTCATTCAGGGAGAGATCTGCTCCTACGACGCCATCGTCGATTCCAAATGCGAGCCGCTGTTTGAGAGCATGACGGTCTGGCCTCCGGTCATGGACATCGTGAATCGGGATCTCGACCTCACATACTATACCTACCCCGAGGTGCCGGAGAAGCTGGGCACCCTTGGGCGCAGAACTGTCAAAGCCTTTGGCGTGGATCGGCGTTTTGTTCACCTGGAGTTTTTCCGCCTGGCGAAGGCCCGGAAGGGCCTGGGTGAAGTCGGTGACTTTGCTGCGTTGGAGGTAAATATGCGCCCTGCGGGCGGCTACACCACGGATATGATGAACTACGCCCATTCCACCGACGTGTACAGGATCTACGCTGATATGGTTTCCTTTGACACGCGCAGGATGCCGGAGGGTCCCGAACACTTCTACTGCGTCTATGCCAGCCGCAAGGACGGACACACATATACGCACAGCCATGCGGAAATCATAGCCCGCTACGCTAAGGCCATGGTGATGCAGGAGGAGATGCCGCCGATGAACTGGCCGCAGATGGGCCGCTATATGTATACCGCGAAGCTGGCGAGCTTCGAGGAGGCAGAGGCGTTTACCCGTTTCGTTCAGGGATGATACGAAGGGGCAGAGATCCGATCATAGCCATATCCGCCAGCAAATTGCTGATTGTATATGGAAAGCAATGACCTTACAGCATCTTTTTTGCTCTGCCTTTCCAGAAAACGCACGCCGCAGCGTGCGTTTTTCATTTCGGAGGCCGCTATGCTGATCCATCCCATTCCGCCCGTCTATGACGGGAATTCCCGCATTCTGATCCTCGGTTCCTTCCCCTCGGTGAAGTCCCGGGAGCAGGGCTTTTTCTATGGCCATCCCCAAAACCGCTTCTGGCGGGTGACGGCCGCCGTTTTTGAGGACGACGTTCCCGTAACGGTGGCTGAGCGCAGGGCCTTCCTGCTGCGTCATGGCGTTGCGCTCTGGGACGTGATCGCGTCCTGTGAGATCAGGGGCTCTTCTGACGCATCCATCCGCAACGTCGCCGTCAACGATCTGCGTCCCATCCTGGATACCGCTCAGATCCGGGAGATCTTTGTCAACGGTCAGACCGCTGCAAAGCTCTATCACAGATACACAGAGCCTGTAACGAACCGCCCTGCGCTTGTGCTTCCTTCCACCAGCCCGGCCAACGCAAGCTGGAGCCAGGACCGTCTGATCGCGGCCTGGCAGGTCATACGGTGAAACCACGACAAATCCGGACTCGTATGGTCGCAGGGGCCGATTTGATTCGCCTGCGTAACATTTCTTTCACTTCGGCGTCTATAATAGTGAAAGGACCTTTCAAAGAAACGGAGGAACGGGAATGGAGGACACGTACATTCTGGAGCTCTATAACCGGCGGGATCAACGGGCCGTCACCGAGACCGCAGGCAAGTACGGCCCCTATTGCGCCGCTGTGGCAAACAATATCCTGGGCTGCCCGGAGGACACCGAAGAGATCCTGAATGACACCTGGCTGGCTGCATGGAACGACATTCCGCCCAGCCAGCCCGCATGTCTGCGGAGCTACCTGGGACGGATCACCCGGAACCTGGCCCTGAGCCGTTTCCGCTTTTTCCATACGAAAAAACGTTACCGGGAGCTTGAGATCCTGCTGTCCGAACTGGAGGACTGTATCCCCGCGGCCCGGAGCCTGGAACAGGAACTGGAAAGCCGGGAATTGTCTCGACTGCTGTCTGCCTGGCTGAACGAGCTGGAAGCAGAGCAGCGACAGCTCTTTGTCCGTCGCTACTGGCACGGCGTTTCGGTCAAGCGTCTGGCCCAGGAAGCCGGAGTTCGGCAGAACGCCATGACCTTGCGCCTCCTGCGGCTGCGGCAGAGTCTGAGAACCCGGCTGGAACAGGAAGGAGTGGAATTATGAATTCAGAAGATCTTTACAATGCGATCACGGAGCTTCCGGACGCTCAGGTTCTGGAGGGGGAGCGGAAGCTGCGGCGAACCGGCATCCGTTGGGTCCCCTGTCTCAGCCTCGCCGCCGTGCTGGCCATCGTGATCTTGGGCGCCGTGCGCTTTGCGAGGCGTCCATCAGCCGATCCTTCACAAGCTTCGTCAACGGATGCCGTCGCAAGCAGCGCCGCAAAACCCACTGACGCAGGCCCCCCGGCGGAGCTGCTGAGCTACACCTTGGCTGGAGCGGAATATCCAAAGATGGAGCCCTATGCCTTTCATAGTGATTATATAGAGGATGGAACGGGACGGCTAAATCAAAGCGCCTATCGCGACGCTTTGCAAAAGTGGATGGACAGCCGGATGGCGATGCGCTCTGATGCGGACTATACAGAAGGCTTGGACGAATACCTTCGTAACGCCGTGCCGGTTTTGCTGAGCGGTGCGGGCACAGAAAACCGGGTAGTATCTCCTATGAATGTCTATATGGCTTTGGCAATGCTGTCAGAGACCACGGCGGGGGAAAGCCGGCAGGAGCTCCTGACGCTGCTGCACGCTCCGGATATCCAGACCCTGCGAGCTCGGGCCAACGCGCTGTGGCGGGCAAATTACAGCGATGACGGTCGGCTTACTGCTTTGCTTGCCGCTTCCGTTTGGCTGCGGGACGATCTGAAATACGACCGACAGACCGTTGAAACGCTTGCGTCAAATTATTACGGCTCGGTTTTCTCAGGAGAGATGGGCAGTCAGGCGTATAATCAAGCGCTGCAGGCCTGGATGAACCAACAGACGAAGGGACTGCTTTCGGACCAGATTCAAGACCTTAAAACCTCCGCGGATACGGTTCTGGCCCTGATCACCACCGTTTATTTCAAGGCAGCCTGGGAAGGGGAGTTTCACAAATCCGTCAATCTCATCTTCCACGCTCCGACGGGAGAGCAGGACTGCGACTTTATGTTGGAATCCACGCTGCAGGATTATTATGAAGGCGATGGGTTTGCCGCTGCCGGAAAGCGGCTCTCCGGCGGATCTTCCATGTATTTCCTTTTACCGGAGGAAGGGATGGATCCGGAAGCGCTGTTAGAGAACGAAAGCGTACTGGATTTTCTGAACGGTACTGTTGGAAGGGATGCTACACCCCATGAACAGGCCCTTGTGACGATGGCAATCCCGGAATTCGACGTCAGCTCCCAGCTGGACTTGATCGATAAGTTGAACATACTGGGAGTTACGGCAGTCTTCGATAAATATCGTGCGGATTTTTCGCCGCTCGTCGCAAATGATGAGAACCCCATAAGCGTTGACGAGGCAAAGCACGGGGCCCGGATCCTGGTCGATAAAAAGGGCGTCACCGGAGCAGCCTATACTGAAATTGAGCCGACTTACGCGGGTGTGCCCGAAGATCCATTGAGAGAAGTGGAGCTTATGCTTGACCGCCCCTTCCTCTTCGTCGTCACCAACGAGGACGGTCTGCCCCTCTTTATCGGCGTCGTCAATTCACCCAAGCCGTAACAGAGAACGGAATCCAAGCGTAAAAAACCACGAAAAGCCCTGTTTTTTCAGGGTTTTTCGTGGTTTTTACGAAAAATAAAAGGAAAATGCTTGCAAAATTATGTCAACTGTGCTACCATAATATAAATGTGTTTCCCAAATGAATCAGGAGGGTTTTCAATGATCAAGCGTTTTTCCGCGTGGATCCTCTGTTTTCTTTTGATTGCGTCTTGCTTGCCCGGCTCCGCTCTGGCCGCGGCGGATGCCGAGACGATGAAAGAGGAGGCAGTCCTGCTCCGCAACAGCGATGTCGAGACCGCCCATGACGGGGTCTGCTGGTACGCGGATAGCATGAACGGCAATGTGCTGACGTCCTCCCGGGTACAGTCCTCCAAACCCAGCTGCTCCGGAGCCTTCGACGACGAGCTGGTTATTACGCGCCTGACCGACTGGCCGGTGGACCAGCTGCTCTGGTGGGAGGGCAGCCTGCTGGTATCCGCCGGCGATAAGCTGATGAAGCTGTCCCCGGACACCGGCGCCGTGCTGGACACCATAGGTTTTGAAGCCCCGATCGCTCGTTTCGCCATGGGAGAGGAAGGACTCTATGTGCTTAGCGGTGCGTCTGTCCTGCTTCTGGCCGACGGGCAAAGGACTGTAAAGCTCTCCGGCGGCGTGGAGCAATTCTGGCTCGAGGATTCCGATACCCTCTGTTATCTGCGGGATCAGGAGATGCTGCACAGCATAGATCTTTCCACCGGCGTGGAGACCCTGGCGCCGAACCTGCATTCTTCGCTGCCAGACGAGACGGCGGGCGATGAGATCGCTCCCCAAGTCTTGGGCCTTTCCGGGCTGAAGTCGAAATTTCCCCATGGGAAATACTGGAACCACATGCCCAATCGCGGCACCGGCATGAGCTACAACAACCAGAATGGCTGGACCAATCAGGCCTGCTACAAACACAACAACTACTGCGGCACCGCCTATCAGACCTGCAACGGCTATGCTCCCAACGGCAAAGAGCTGTCCTATCAATGCTGGGGCTTCGCCGATAAACTGGGCTACGACGCCACCGGTCGGGATCCCCAGAACAACCCCTCCTCCGGCTGGACCAAGCTCTGGTATTCCTCCAGCCTGAACAGCCTTAAGGCCGGCGATATCGTCCGTTTCAACAAGAACGGCAGCTCCGCCTACGCCCACAGCATCTATGTTACCGCTGTCAGCGGCGATACTGTGACCTACGCCGACTGCAATTACAACGGCACCTGTATCATCCGCTGGGGCCAGACCATCGCCCGCTCCACCCTGAAGGCCTGGTTCGTCTTTCTGCTGAAGGCGCCTTCTGCGCTGGCCCCTCAGCCAACGCCCACCCCGGATCCCAAATACGAGATCAACGTCAACGGCGTGTTGGACGGAACCGGTGCGGAAAAGACCGACGGATACGCCACCTTTGATGTCTGGATCAACGGCGCGCTCTACAAATCCAACGTGACCGACTTTAAGGAATCCCGGGTGAAGGGCACGAAATATGAGATCAAGAACATAAAGACCGCGGCGCGCGTGGACTATAACGCCGCCGCCAGCAGCAGCCTGTCCGGGACCCTGAGCGCGAATACAAAGCCCCTGGTGGCGCTGGATCACTACTGGATCAACAGTGCCGGGCAGCATGTCAAAACCAAATTGACGGATTTGCCGGCGCAATCCCACTGGTCCTACAAGTCCATCACCTGGGCGCTGGAAAACGGTATTGCCAGCGGTGTAAGCGAAACAAAATTCGCTCCCCAGGAGGAATGCACGCGGGCGCAGGTTCTGACCTTCCTCTGGGCCGCCCTGGGCCGCCCGGACCCCACGCTCACAGAGCTGAGCTTCGAGGATGTCTCGCCCAAACGCTATTACTACAAGGCTGTCTGCTGGGCGGTGGAAAACGGGATCACCGCCGGTTATTCCCCGGAACGATTTGGGCCGATGGAGCTCTGTAATCGGGCACAAGTCATTTCTTTCCTCTGGTGCGCCGCCGGAAAGCCCACTCCGACAGTCCTGGCGGATCTGGAGGATCCAGCGCCGCCTCGCGAGGACGGGGAAACCCCGGACCCGGATCAGCCCCCCGAGGACGGGGAAGCCCCGGACCCGGATCAGCCCCCCGAGGACGGGGAAACCCCGGACCCGGAGCCGCAGGAGCCTCTCAGCCCCTTTACCGATGTACGCGAGAACGCCTATTACTACAAGGCTGTGCTGTGGGCGGTGGAGAAGGGGATCGCAGCCGGCACCAGTCAAACTGCCTTCTCCCCAAAAAAGATCTGCACCCGGGAGCAGGTTTTGGGCTTCCTGCGAAAATACGTCGAGCTGGGATAGAGGGTTTTCGAAAGGATATAAATAATTTCCGAAAATACAAAATAAGTCTTTACTTTTTCAAACCGATCTGATATAATACTTGCGCAAACGCGCCGGTGGCTCAATGGATAGAGCATCAGATTCCGGTTCTGAGGGTTGGGGGTTCGAGTCCCTTCCGGCGTGCCAAAAAACGCAGATGTCCGTTTTGGACATCTGCGTTTTCTGCTGTAAAGCCGAAAAGAGGCTCGAATCGTATCATACCGGGATGAAAGCTGTTCAGAATGTCGCCACTTCCTGCGCGGGCGCTTCCGCCGGGACCACGGTGATCGCAGTCAGGATGGGCCCCTGACCCTTGAACAGAGGATGGTTCTTGATCTGGACCTTGGCGGTCAGCGTGACCCAGGAACGCATTTCCAGCTTCTTGCAGTCCGGGTATTTGCAGGGCAGGCCCATAAAGGTGATGTCAGCCTCGCAGCAGGTCATTACAAAGCGCCCCGGGGCAAACATGCCGGGCTTGTCGCTGCGGAGCCGGGCCACCTGGCCCTTGAAGCGGACGGTCTTGCCGTCGTATTTCTGGGGCTCCTCGGTGATGTCCCGGTAGAACAGGGCGTAGTCGTCGTCCTCCACCGTCACGATGGGGGCGTTGAGGTCGAAGGGCAGAGGATCGGGGATGTCGTCGAATTCCGTGGTGCCGTCTGAATAGTCGTAGACAATGTCGATACGGCGGTTGAGGGCCCGGGCCAGCCTGTGCAGGGGCATCTTGTCTGCCTTGGGGTCCATGCGGTTGAAAACCACCATCTCCGCGCCGGAGAGCTTGTCCACCACCAGAGAGCGCAGGTTCGTGTTGAAGCTCAGGATCGTGTTGGCGTCGGCAAACATGACCTCCTGGGCCAGCTCCCAGCCCTCAGGCAGTCTGCGGTAGAAGGGCTCGATCATCTGCATGCCGTTGAGCTCCAGAATGACGCGTTTGGCGTGATGCTTTTCCTCCAGGGCCTTCAGTTCCTCGGTGGTGACGCTTTCCTGGTCCACCGGCTCGAGATAGACGGACTTGTGGGGATAGCTGGAGAGATCGTACTCCTCCTCGCCCTCCTCGCAGATCAGCACCAGAGTCCGCTCGCCGCTGTTGAAGCGCTCGTCCTCCAGGGTTTCCTGGATGAATTTCGTCTTGCCGGCATCCAGAAAGCCGGTAAAGGAATAGACAGGAATGGGCATGGTCCCCACCCCTTACAGACCGAAGAGCTCGGCGATGGCCTGCTCGTCGATCTTGGAGCCGATGACGCAGAGCTTGCCGATCACGTCCGCGGGACCGAAGCGTACGTCGATCTCGCCGGGTACGTGGTCGAAATGGATCCAGCGGCCGTCCGCAGCGGGCACGATGCCCTTTGCCCGCAGGATGATCCCGTACTCCAGCGCGTTGTCCAGCTGTCCCAGCGCGTTGCGGATCTCCTGCTCGGTGTACTGCTTCGTGGTCTCGCGGCCCCAGCTGGTGAACACCTCGTCGGCGTGGTGGTGATGATGGTGGTGCTCGTGTTCCTCATCCTCGCCATGATGATGACCGCATTCGCAGACGCCGTTTTCATCGTAATGATGGTGATGCTCGTGCTCGTCCTCATCGTGATCGTGATGGTGATGCTCGTCCTCGTCGTGATGGTGATGCTCGTGCTCTTCTTCATCGTCATGATGGTGATGATGATGCTCGTGTTCTTCCTCGTCATGCTCGTCATGATGGTGATGGTGGTGATGGTGCTCCGCCTCGTGCTCGGCCTCTTCGCGCTCGTGGGCTTCGATCAGCTCCCGCATCATGTCATCCAGGGTGGGGTTGGCCTCCATGGCCTCCTTCAGCTGCTCTCCGGTGAGCTCGTCCCAGGGGGTGGTGACCAGGGTGGCGTGGTCGTTGTGTTGACGGATCAGCTCCACGGCGGCCTTCAGCTTGGCCTCGGGAACATTTTGGGTACGGCTCAGAACGATGCAGCCGGCGGTCTCGATCTGGTTGTTGTAGAACTCGCCGAAGTTCTTCATATAGAGCTTCACCTTGGAGGCGCCGGCCACGGCGACGGTGGCGCCCAGCACGGCCTCGTGCTCGGCGGCCTTCTGTACGGCCACCATCACGTCGGAAAGCTTGCCCACGCCGGAGGGCTCGATCAGGATGCGGTCCGGGTGGTAGTCATGGATGACCTGCTGCAGGGCAGTGCCGAAGTCGCCCACCAAAGAGCAGC
>JAEEGL015001427.1_pt1 | contig 10525 bp, 8 predicted proteins | sample 9134231 | NCBI WGS metagenome assembly JAEEGL01 (sample SAMN16246548, study PRJNA631951) | gut metagenome | biome: gut microbiome; feature: rumen; material: fiber-attached | host: Bos | place: Iran: Karaj | collected 2018-10
GGCATAACTGACTGCAAACAGATAAAGTGCTTCCTGGAATGTCACTTCAAAGACAATATAAATTCCTATTATCACAATAAGCCAAATTGCCATAAACCAAATTAACAGTACAAAATAATTTGACATAGAATTTACATCCGAAAATTCCGACCCCTCATAGCCTAGCAATTTAAAAATCCAGATTATAGTCATGTCAAGAATCAAACCAATGGCCACACACAATGCACCTTTTAGAATGGGATGTTTATGTTTGTTTAAAACAATGCATATTCCAAGCACTGGCAAGAGCATTTCCAGTAAATAACCAATGTTAAATGTAGTATTCATTCTATATCTCCATTCCTACATAGTCACCAAATGCAGCAATAAATTCTTTTTTACGGCTTCTGCTTAGAAACAATTCCTCTCCTGCTACCGTAACTACATCCCCCTTTATCTTGTCTACGAATTTAAGATTTATTAGATGTGACTGGCCGCTTTGAATGAATCCATACTCTTTTAAATCTTCAGCAATAGCTTTTAAGGATTTACTTCTAGTTTCAAAAACCCCTGATTTACTGTGAATTACAATAATGTGACCAACTACCTCTATATAATAAATATCATCAGTATCTATTTTTCTTTTGCTACCATCATCGGACACAATCAGCTCTTTACTTTTTCGATACTTATCAGCTGTCTTTAGAACTTTATCCATTGTTCCTTCGAACTGCTCATAAACCACAGGCTTTAAAATGAAATCAAGGGCATTAACCTTGTACCCCTCTATGGCATATTGGGCTAGAGCTGTGATAAATACAATAATTACACTACTATCCAACATGCGAATTTTTTTAGCAGTAGTCATACCATCCTGATGCTTCATATGTATATCTAAAAAAATCAAGTCATATTCTGAAGTATAGTCGTCTAAAATATCTATACCATCAAAAAAAGTACGTACTATGAAATTATCTGAATGCTCCTTTTCATATCGTGACAGCTGTTCTATCAAGCTTGCCTGACATTCCTTCTCATCTTCAACTATTGCAATTCTAAGCATGAAACAAATCCTTTCAATATTTTATATCTGAAAATATACCATTTATGCCAATAAATCAACATATTATGTCAAAACAATTTAACTGAATAATAGTTGTGCTAATATACTAATCGATTGATAACATTACTTTATTCTGAAAAGGCGTAACCTTCTCTCCTTCCCATAGGTTTACGCTTTTTCAATTTCCTGCGTTTTTAATTCCTAGAAATATAATTATCATAAAAATATAGCGGTAAAAGAAAAAATTACAATATTCCATCATAAATTTCTTGTGATTATTCTTTTCAAAATATAAAATATCACTAGCATAAAAGATATTGGAGGTTTTTATGGAAGACAAAATAACACTTACCATAAATAAGCAAAAGACTATTGCGCTTATTGCCCATGATGGGAAAAAGCCACTTCTTATTCAGTGGTGCGAAGACAACAAGGAAATTCTTAAGAATCATTTCTTATGCGGAACAGGCACAACAGCCAGAATGATTTCTGATAAAACAGGCCTTCCTGTCAGAGGCTACAATTCAGGACCTTTAGGCGGTGACCAGCAGATTGGTGCCAAGGTTGTTGAAGGTCGTATCGATATGATTATATTTTTCTCAGACCCTCTCACTGCTCAGCCACACGATCCAGACGTAAAGGCTCTTACAAGAATCGCTCAGGTTTATGATATTCCAATTGCAGTAAACAAGGCCTCTGCTGATTTCATGATAAAGTCACTTTACATGGACATGCCTTATGACCACGATGTTATCAATTTCCAGAAGAACATCGCCGAAAGAGCTAGTACGTTATAAAAATCGCAACAAAAAAGCAGCCTAGGCTGCTTTTTATGTTATATTCTATTTCATCTCGTCATTTTGACATACAAGATTAACCGCATTTACTCCAGCCATTTTTAATAGCTTTTCAGTAATCTTTTCATCTTTGCTGTATTTATTAATTACGCTCTGTGAAAGCTCATAAATAAACTCAGTCTTTTCTGTAGTAGAGTTATTTACTCTAAGCTGTGCTTTTCCCTTAAAATACTCGTCAACAGCACCACTAATATCATCTTCTGCGCTACGCTCAGCTCTTACAATTAAGAGATATCTCATGTTATCCTGAACAAGACCAAATAAAACAAGTACTGCGAAAATAAATATTGTTCCGATTAATGCAATCATATAATCGCCAACGCCACAGCATATACCAATAGCAATGCACCAGAATATGTAAGCTGTATCTCTTGGATCCTTAACTGCTGTACGGAATCTTACGATAGAAAGAGCACCAACCATACCAAGTGAAAGTGCAATGTTATTTCCTATTACACTCATTACAAGCGTTGTTATGAGTGTAAGCATTAAAAGTGATACATTAAATCTACCGCTGTAAACTACATGTGTGTGTGTAGTTCTGTAAGATATAAAAATAAGTAATCCTATTGCTAAAGCAACAGCAAAATTAAGAATAATCTGCTGTGTTGTAAGTGTTGTAGCACTACGGCTTATTAGTTCTAAAAGTTGTTCCCTCATAATTTCCTCCGTTAACCAATTGAAATATTATTGTCAAGCCATTCATTAACAACGGCCATCATTTTTTCATCAAAAGCAATTTGTGAATGATTCTTGATGTAGTAAAGCTGTCTGGTATTATAGAAGCTTCTACGATATTCAAGCTTCATCTCTATTGATTTATCATCCTCGCCTAAAGGATAAAGTGATAATTCATCACCAAAGCTTTCACCATTTTCTGATTCTAAAACTATGTATCTAAAGTTGTAATCAAGCGCACGTACTTTATCTCCACTATTTGAAGCAATGTCAATTCCAAGAGGTACTCTAACTGAAGTTCTTCTTTCAGTTTTTCCTACCGTAGATTTACTGCGCTTTTTAAGATTACTCTTAATATCTCCAAACACACTTGTTTTATTATTTATAGAATCTGGCAATGATGGATGTCTATCATAGACCATCTGAAGATATTCTGCTTCATTCTCTTCATCTATTTGTACTATTTTGAAACTGTATTTCCATCCATCCTTAAGCTCATAAACGTTCACCAGTTTAGCCTGCATTGCTGCACTGTAGTGGTTAGTATGAAGTTCCACATCCACAAAATCATGTACTGGAATGTCGACTGGCTGATTTAACATAACAGCAAATCCACCTTCGGAAACATCTGTTGTATCAGCAAAAATATCTTCACCCAACTTCAATTTTACAGGGATATTTACATAATAACGCTCTGTATATCTATGATTAGTTCTTCCAAGCATAAAGAAAATAGCCATCAATAAAGCGCCCAGATTTACTACCAGCCAATATAGGATAATAACTGGCCCTATAGATTCATACTGGATGATTTGCCCTACAGAGCGGATGATTGCAATAACTGATAGAGCAGCAAGGATAATATGTGGCAAAGCCAAAATCGCATTACTTTGTTCATTTACTGCTCTTTTCTTTTCTGTTACGTGGAAGCCCGTCTTTTTAATTCCAATAGCTTCCTGGAATATTGGAATAATCATATAAGGGAACAGAACTGTATCTACAATATCGCTCCATCGTGAAGTCCTGATTCCACTAGAGAATCTTTTTGCTGCAAAATTTGACAGTAAATAACATGGTAACCAGAAAACAAACATTTCCCAAGGCTCGCAGGTGATTACCGGTACATTAAACAGCATGAATAATATAGGAGCTAACACATAAACCAGTCGCCTAAAATATGACCACCAGTATAATTCACATGAAAAGTAGCTGATTTTTGCTTTAAAAGGCATTTTCTTATCAGCCCAAACATTGATTCTTCGTAAGGAAAAAATACAACCTCTTCCCCAACGTTCTCTTTGTTTAATCAATGAATCAATCGTATCTGGAGCCAACCCATGGGCATATACTCCTGAAGTAGCATATGTGGTATAACCTGCTTCCTGAATATGAATACCAGTTTCAAAATCCTCTGTGATAGTTCCTGTTGCAATACCGCCTACCAGCTCAAGTGCCTCTCTGCTTATAAGGGTATTTGAGCCTGCATAAATTGGTGAATTGGTATAATTTCTGGAAACATTTATCTCTCTGAAGAAATAGTCCTGCTCATTAGGAACAGCATCCTCAGAATATAGATTATATTGGAATAAATCCGGATTATAAAAGCTTTGAGGTGTCTGAATAAAACCTATTTTATATTTTGGATCTATTTCATCCTTTGTTCTTTCCACCCAGGTTCCATCCTCGAGTTTTTTCATTTTTGGAAGGAAAAAGTATGGTACTGTTTTAATCAGAAAGTTTCTGGTTGGAATCATATCTGCATCAAAGGTAGCTATCAATTCTCCTGATGTGTTAGCCAGTGCAAAGTTTAAGTTTCCAGCCTTGGCCAACTTATTATTTTTAATGCCCTGATAGCCGATACCCATTTTATCAGCAAGTTCTTTTACCCATTCTCTTTCACCATCATCGCAAAAGTAAATATGAACTTTGCTCTTGTCTGGATATTTCATATGCTTGCAACCATTAGCAGTTTTATAAAGAACTTCATATGGTTCATTATGAGTGGCAATAAATACATCTACGTCTGGATACCATTCATCTGGTATATCAGGCAGCTCCGGTTCATATATATGAGTTGTTGATGAAAGATGTAATATTGTCTCTAATGCGGAAATCAACTCGCACAAAAGCATCAGGATTCCACATGCAAGGACTACCGGGCCATATTTGGTAGGAATCGTAAACAATAAACGCCATACAACGTATATTGTTAAACTGATTACTGACAGCCACAGTAATATTTTTTTCTTTATATTTGTATTTTTTATTTCCATGTACGCACCTATATTTTCATATCGTCACGCTGATTAATGACATTGACCTCATTAGCAAGCCCATTGTCATACAACATTTTCTTAACCTTTTGACCAAGCTTGTATTTATCTTCTACTTTATTTTTTACTTCATAAATAAGTTCAGTGTACTTTCCATCCATGGAGTTGTTATAAATTAGAGACAAATTATTTTGCTCCTCGCTTTGGATTATATCTAGTATCTTTTCCTCTACTAAACTTTCTCCTCTAATTACAAGAATTATGCGATCATATAGTCTTAATGAACCTGTAGCATAAAGCACTGTAGTAATAACCAAATATCCAAATCCTAGGAGATAAAACTGATGTGAGGCACAACAGAAACCTGTAACTACAGAAAGGAAAATAAATGCAATATCTCTATGATCCTTAATTGGTTCTCTAATACGCATAATTGTAAGTGCGCCAAATACTATTAAGCCTGATTTGGTGAATTTCAAATAAAGCATCATAGCAGCAATTATCGAAAAGATAATCAATGTAATTGCCATTTTCCTGGAAATTACAGCTCTGGAATGAGATAGCAAATAAAGAGTTGAAAGGATAAATCCCACAAAACCAGCTGCTGCTATAACAACTATAAAATCAATCATTTCCGCCACAGTTATTCCCCTCCCATTCCTATAGCTCTTGCAAGCATATACTTACTGACAGATGTTTCAATAGAATCCACACATTGAATTACATCTTTAATATAGCTAAGTAAAAAGTTATTATACTTTACCTCTAGAACACCTCTGTTAGACCTCATTACAGGATACAGCTGAAGATTTTCATCAAATATATTGTAATAGCCTTCATTAGCTCGAATACCAGTATCAATAGTAAGTCTTATGTTGTTTTCATTGGTACCAAAAGCAATTCTGTCGTATTCGACAATCGTTCTGGGTGTATACATTTCGCTGATCATTTTTCCATATAGATAAGAAGCTAATTCTTCATCATGCTTTAAAAGGACTTCATAATTGCCTGCTATCAGTTCAAGGGCTTCTTCTTTTGGTACTGATAAAGACTGTTTTCGTTGCATTGAACCATTTTTTTCTTTTAGCTCAAGCTTTGCAGTGGCAGAATCAGGTGAATATACTCTAAGTCGAATTTTTTTCCTACTATTAGCACCTAATTCCTTATCCCAATAATCAATATTGTTGTATGAGTCAAAATATAATGATCTGACGAGATATGGCTTCATCCCATTAATAGGATCACCATGTAAGCAGCTTTCAAGTTGACTTTTTACATACTCGAGATTCATTATGGACATCTCATATTTTTTTTCTTCTCTAAAGACATCTAAAGTCATTACTTGTCACCACCTTTATCTGTTCTGTCTACATCTTTATAAAAATTAAAGAAGTCTTCTCGAATATCTTCTGGATAGTATGCAACGATAACATAATCATAATTTCCGTTTTCTACCAACTCTTCTATCGTTCCTTCTTTTGCATATTTTCCCCAAATACAATCTATAGTGCTAAATAACGGTGCCATATCAATCATCATTGGGGATGCAACGGAATCCCTTATTAAAAGAACTCTAGGACCATTTGGATTATCTTTATTAACAATGGAATCAAATTTAAATACACCACCAACATAATATTGATAACAATCTGAATTATATATGTTATTTGTATATTCTATATACTCATCCTTTATTATCGTATCGTGATAATCACCTTCTGCAACAGTTCCATATTCATTGTAATTATTCCATTGCAAATTACCTTTGAATTTTGGATATACTATCTGGAAATTCTCTGGCTCGTTGTTTCCAAAGCTCATACCTACATTTCTGCCTGAAGCACCTAGGAATACATTGTCAATCCATTCAACATTGTAATTATTAATATCTCTATAGTAATAGGTAGGGTCTAACCCAGCATCATAGGTATCATTCAGGTGAGCTATCAAATCCTGATAGGCAAGGAATGCTGCGTACCCTGTCCAGTGATGATCTGTTTTATAAAACATTTCCTCAAATGATAAACCTGATTTTTTAAGAGTTTCTCTAAAATCCAAATAGTCAAGATTATAGCGTCTACACCAAAGCAAAACTTCATCTACTTTTTTATTATGGTCATTATATGGTATCCCGTCATAGCCTTCATTCCATGCCTCATCAAACTTGTTTGGAAAAGCCAAAAACATAAAATGACCATTATTTTTCTCGGTAGCATCTTTTAAATTAACCATTTGTTGAGTTATTTTTCTGAGATTAATATCATCTACTTCATTCCAAAAGTTTATAAAATTATATGCTCCATTTTTATCCAAGGCATACGAAAATCCATTGATTTCTTTTTTACCTAAAAATCTATTTATTTTTCCATATGTCTCAATAAAATCCCAACGCTTAAATACATTTTCTGAAATATCAGTATCCATTTGAGTAAAGGTAAGTTTAGCGGCTTCAAAAATACCATTTTCCGTATATAATTCAGAATAGTTTTCAGCTGTTTTTTGCAAAACAGGCAGTGTATTCTTGCCAGATAAAACGGAAAAAGCAAATAAAGCGCACAAAAAGATAATTGAAAAAATACAGTTTTCCCACTTCTTCATATTTTTCTCCATTAGAAATTGAAATAAATAAACGGATTGTATCCGCCACGCACAAGACTCACTACACTAAGTGAGAATGCACCAGCCACACAAGCTATGTAAAACAGCTTTGAGGTTACAACAATAGCCTTGCTTTTTGATGAATATAGCTTCTTCTGTAAGGCTGGAACAACTGGAGCGCAGAAAATAACAGCTGGGATTAAAATCATCCAGTATTCCCTAAGCATCATCAATGAAACTGAATTGCAAAAGCTATTGCCGTTGGCCCAGAACATATCTCTAAACATTTCTTTCATAAGATAAAGAGATTCTGCCCTGAAAAATACCCATCCGAAAAGAACTAATAAATTACAGTAGATATATTTAAGCCACTCATATTTCTTTGGCTTTTCAAAATCAATCAAACGCTCTCCCATGATAAAGAGGAAATTGAAAATGCCCCATAATACAAAGGTCCACGCTGCACCATGCCAAAGGCCAGTAAGAGCCCAAACAATAAAGGTATTTCTTACCATATGATCCTGGTTTTCAACCCTTGAGCCACCAAGTGGGAAATATACATATTCTTTAAACCATGTACCAAGTGAAATATGCCATCTTCTCCAAAATTCTCCTATAGATTTTGAAATATATGGATAATTGAAGTTTTCTTCAAACTTAAAGCCAAAAACATTTCCAAGACCTATAGCCATATCAGAATAAGCTGAAAAGTCATAATAAATTTGGAGCATATATGCTGCAGCTCCAAGCCATGCCATTACAACAGGTACATCATAAAGTTTTGCACCAGTTGAGGCTAAGTCATATATTGTATCTGCCAATATGGCCACATTGTTTGAAATCAGAACCTTTTTGGCCATACCTACAGCAAATCGCATAAGACCACCAGTGACCTGTTCTAAATTAAACTTTCTATTATTTATATACTGCTCAATAGTGTTATATCTAACGATAGGCCCAGCAACCAACTGAGGGAAAAGTGCTATGTAAAGTCCCATATATAGAGGATTTTTTTGTACCTGTGCATCTTTTCTATATACATCAATTACATAAGACATGGCCTGGAATGTAAAAAATGAAATACCTATTGGAAGGGCAATATCTGGAATAGGTAATAGTTCTTTACGGGCTATTCCATTTACTGTGTCTACAAAAAAGCCTAGATATTTAAATACAAATAAAATTCCAAGATTCAATGCTATAGTAATAAACAAAATAATTTTGGTTACTTTTTGATTCTTCTCTTGAAAAAATCCAATACCAAGTCCCAAAAGATAATTTGTTATTATAGATACCAGCAAAATCACTATGTATGAGGGCTCACCCCATGCATAAAAGACAAGACTGACGATTAATAGCCATACATTTTGCAATTTAGTTGAAAAACTAAGCAAGAAATATACCAGAAGTGTTATTGGCAAAAAATATAGCAAAAAAGTTAAACTTGAAAATACCAAAACTAAAAATCTCCTTACTTAATCATTTTTCTTCTGCCAACAAGGACTATCGTGCAGATTAAAAGAATTATCATACCAACAGCTCCATATACACCATTTGTTGTTTTCATATCAATAACCTTATCTTCAAGCTTAGCTAAACCATCTGACATGTATATTTCTTTAAGCGAGAAAAAGTCTTTTAATCTTTGAATCTCTCCACCCCAATTATCTCTCACTCTATTTACTTCATAGCCTTCTTCATCTGTTTGGGAATCCATGAAACTATTTTTTCCATATACGCTTTTCCATCTATCCCAATCTCTAAGTGCAGCATTTCCAATATATTGTGAGACAGCATCTATATACTCACCTAATGCTTCATCAGAATATCCTGAATTAAGCATTTCAGCATACCTGGCTTGAGATGCATCAACAAACAATTTTGATTTCTTCAACTGCTCAAAATATGATGAATAAATGAAGCTGATATTTTCTGGATTATTAAGCTCAGAAGAATAATTATCCATAGCGTTATCATAATCCCATAAAGGACCCATACAAAGCTTCCCTGCTCCATTTTTATACATATAAGTGGAGTTATTACCGGCATCATAATTGCCCATCAACTCATTAAACACAAAATAATTTACAAAGGAATCTACATCAAGATACTCAGGCCAGGTGCTAAATACTTTTTTGTCATCTGAATAAAGGATCCGTTCGATTTTATCTATATCTTCATTTATGTAATTTAAAGCATATTCATCTAAAAGTTCTTCCTCAGGATAGAGTACAGATAACCTTCCATAAGTCTCACCTGACTGGTTGCCATATGTATCAAGCTGTACATCTGTTTCATCTTCTCTATCTCTGCAAAGAAGGTAGCTGACATACTTGTCACCCGGAGTATAGGTTTTTAGATTAACTCTGTCAGTGCTCTCCTCGATTTTTTCCATCATAAGGTATAAGCCCTGATATTTATAACCCTCAGCTGTGTTAAAGAAAACCTCACAATACCTTAGGTCTGGAGTCGATGGAAACATAGCACTGCCTAGGTTATATGCCATATAATTTCTTATCAGGGATTGATCAATCATGGAAATATTAAGAATCCAGTCATTATTCTCTCCCATTCCCATAACATCTACTTTGGATGGATTGCCCTGATTATCAAGCATTTTTATTGCGTATTGCTTTTTATCGTAATTGATAGATGAATTACCTCTGTAACGAATTTTCATTTTAGAAGCAATCGCAGGAGCATCATACAAATGATTCTCATAATTCCCATTATCTATGACAGATATATTTCCATTTACAAATGGATCTTGACCGGTTCTGTTTACTCTTACTTCACCTGTAGTTTTATCAATTACTTCAAAGCTTTTTGTTACAGGGATTTCCTGATCATCTATATCAACCACAACAAGGGGCATATGACTCACAAAAGAATTATCTACTATTCCATTATCTGGAATAGTTGTAGTTCCAATGTTTGGATTTGCCCCATCCTTCATTGCTTCAACATGCTGCTGATAACGTGTCACTGCAAAGGGACTGGTTTTCTCAGGCTTGATATAATCTTCTATTTTTTCAGCAACTACAATTCCACAAATCAACACTAGGGCTAAAATTATA
>JAEEGL015007746.1_pt1 | contig 10525 bp, 10 predicted proteins | sample 9134231 | NCBI WGS metagenome assembly JAEEGL01 (sample SAMN16246548, study PRJNA631951) | gut metagenome | biome: gut microbiome; feature: rumen; material: fiber-attached | host: Bos | place: Iran: Karaj | collected 2018-10
AAAGCCGCCAATCTGTACTGTGCCGATGTACTGCATGGCGGGCAGGTTCTCCATCCGGAAGCCCGTGCCGAAGCAGTATATGTCGAGATACACCAGCCGCTTGTCGCTGTCACACTCGTACCATACGGTAGGCGCGCCCTGCTGAACACCCAGGTGCAGAATCTTAAAATCCTGCGGCAACTGGATGACCTGGAAATCATTCACGTCGAGTTTCTGTTTGAATATCGTGCGCATGGTCAGTTCTCCTTGATTTCTACATTACAATCGTCCCATTCCAAGTCCATACCGACTGGATTGTCAAGAGACATCTGCCCACAATATCCGACGGCAAACTCTACGGCCTCCTGTATTTGTTCTTCAGTGGCATTATCATCAACCTCGATAACACCCTCTATGCGTACTTCTACTTTCATAATTCATTAAATTCGTTTTAATTCGTTGTTTACCACTCAAACCCGCTCAGGCAGATCAATTCGCTATCGAACTCATGGTCGGCTTTGCGGATTTCCTCGGCATACGGACGTTCTTCCTCCATTTCCTTCAGCCGCTGCTCCGCTTCTGGGTCGGTGGCAAATATCATCGCCCATACGCCAGCGGAGAGAATGCCTTCTTCACGGGCACACTTCTCGCGCAGTTCGAGCAAAAGGGCACGGTCGTGCATCACTTCCTCGTGCGTCTTGATGCTTTGCGGCTGCTCGGACACGGCCATCTGGTCCGTCGCCTGCTGGCACTTAGTATTCTCTTCGGTGTCCATCGCATTCATCAACTGCGTCATCGCCAAGCTGTTTATCTTCTGAACCCGCCGCATGATTTCCTGCTGCCGTTCATACGCCCGCTTATATATCGGGTTCTCCGCGCACCGCCGCTCGTGGTACTCCCTGCGTCTGCGCTCCACGTCGGCATTCCACCGCATCGCCTCGCCGCTGCTGATACTCCTCGGTCTATCCATAGACATCAGTCCTCCTTCTTTCTGCCTGCCAGGGTCTTGATGATTTCCGTCAGCGTCTTGCCGCTGACCCACTCACCCTGGGCAAATCGTTTGGGCACTTCGAGGTCGAGCTGCAGTTTCTTCGTCTCAAACTCATGCTCCAGTTCCATGCGGCGCATGGCCAGTTCATTCTCCTTAGCCTCGCTGAGCATGGCATAGCGTCCGTGGTACTCGTCCTCCTTCGCTTCGATGAGCGCCTGACATTCCTTTTCCTTCTCAGCCATCGCCTCTTCGTGCTTCTGCTTCAAGGCTTCCAGTTCGGCTTTAGCCTTGGCCAGCTGTTCCTCTTTCCGGGCGAGGTCGGCTTTGTAGGCGTTCTTCGCATTCTCCAAGTTTACAGCCAGCGTCCAATCGTCGGGATCGAACAGTTCAGGCTGACCCACAAAGCACCATTGCATGTCCATCAGCCGCTCGTCTACTGCGCGGATATCGCCAGCATCGTCTAAAGGTCGCAAATGCACGTCAGCTACACCGATGTCGCCATTGTCGGTTCGCACGATGTAGTGCCCATTCCCTGGCCAGAGCCTTGCCAGCCACAAATCGTCCGATGCACTCACCTCGACCATCGGCAGTCGTAACATCATTTCTTTCATATCGCTATTCCTTTTTAATCTTCAATTTTCAATGTTCCTATGTCCTTATGTCATTCTGTCTAAAACTCGTTGTTTTCTTCAAAATGAGTTTCAGCGCGAACAGGGCATCACCGGAAGTACCCCCCCGATAATGTGGTCATAGACGCGCTCCAGACTGCGCGGGTTGACGTCCTTGATGCGGTTGAGTTCTGGTACCGTCAGTTTGTGGCCCGCTATCGTCGCAATCTTGAAGATCATCGCCGTGCGGCTCAGTCCATTACCGAGGAAAGCTGATTTCTTTGTCATAATTCGCAAGTTTATTAAGTTGTTACTAAGTTGTTACGAAGTTAATCATTCATGTTATTGCCAGCACCGATACTCACCACCTGCATGCGACGGAGTTCGCCGACCCAGCCGCGACGGTCAAGTTCGTCCAGCAGCTCGTCATCAGTGCAATCGGCGATGGATTTCGGTTCGGGGGCCTGCTGCGATACCTTGACCTGCGGTCGAGCCTGCTCTCGCTCGGAAGTGCTGATGCCAGCATCGCGCTTCCCTTGCTCACTCGCAGCCTTTTTCTCACGCATCTTCTCGGCCTGCTGCTTCTGACGCTCGACGGTAGCCTGTTGCTTCTCGGCGAGACGCTGACGGAAGGTGACGACATCCTCGGCATTGCACCAGTAGAACCCTGCCGACTTGCGGAGCAGTGTGACCACACGGTCGAGGTTGCATGCGCCCGTCTCGCGCTCGGCCTCGCTGATCGACGGCCATATCTTGACGACTTGCAGCGTGTCCGGGTGGATTTGTGCCAGTTGACGCGCCTTGCGTCCTGACGGTCTGTGTTCTTTCTTCGATTCCATATCAGTTGTTTCTTGTTTAGGTTCGTCAGACGTTTCTTGTTTCGGTTCGCCGGTAGCGGGTTCGCTCTTGGGAGCGGCCTGCGCATTGTTTGGTTCGTTCGCAATCTCGAATGTGAATGTCGGACGCTGGCAGTAGCCGTGGTCGCCGCCCCATTGCAGCAGGTAGACGAGGATGCTGGCGGCCTTGAACTTGTATTCCTTCGATTCGGTCGATTGCAAGAAAATCTGCCTGGCGAAACGCTCGGTAATCTGCTCCAGTTCGATGTCGTTCCACTTCCTCATCAGCACCTTCTGCACGGCGTCGCGGCTCCGTGCCGCCAGCACCGCGTTCCTCGGGGCCATCTCCCACATCTTGAATGCCTGCTTCAGTGTCATAGTCTTAATCCTTTTTGAACACATTCCAGTCCTTGCCGACCGAGTGCGGAAAGTCGAGCAGCGCATCGACGGCAGCGGGGGTGTAGACGGTGCCGAGCAGTTCGCGCACGCTCTGCTTCCAGTACACCGTCGCCCGTCCGTCGGTCAGGCGCATCACGTCCTCGATGAAGTGCAGACAGTCGCCGACCTTATAGGCATCGAAATGATGCTCGCCGAACGCGAAGTCCTTCGTCACCAGCCGCGTGTTGTTCGTCAGCAGGCCGATCTTGAAGTGCTGGCAGCCCGCGTTCACGGCTTGGTAAACCATATCCAGTGCCGACGGGAAGTCAATAACCGGCTCTATCGAGGCCCATATATTTATGTGGTCAGAGCAGACGTACTTCTGACTGAACGACATTTCCTCGATACGCTGTGCGTTGGTCGGCGCATTCGGCTCCAACTCGTCGTGACCCGTCAGCGTCCAACCGAAGGCGACGTGCGACAAATTGCTGTAATCATATTCGATTCCTTCTCTGTCAGGTGTGATTACAGAAACTCTCTCGCGTAAGAACATGATATAATTCAGAAGCACACGAGTTTCTTTGGTGAGCAGCGTCACATTTACACCCATATTAACACTTTCCTTTACGATGCGAGCAAACAGGAGGGAGGTCTCTCGTAGATGCGGATCGCTCGTGAACGTCATGAAAAGCCCGCCGTCCTTGATGATTTCCTCGCGGTGCTCGATGATCTCTGCCATCGCCAGGTGATAGGCGTGTTCCTCATTGACCACACCGGCCTTCAGCTGCGCCGTGTCACCGCCCAGCCCCTTCGCCCACACGCCCTTCTTCAAGTAGCAGTACAGGCAACCGTGACTACATCCTTTATATGGGTTCACCGCCCAGCGTCCGTACTCCTCGGCATTGCCCTGCGGTCGCGAGAGAATCTTCAAAGTCTTGCTCATATATACCTTTATTATATTTATATGCGATTAGTTCGTTCATTGGGTGCAAAGGTAGCATATTTAATTCTAATTCCACACGCAAGATAGAAGTTTTTATTCTGACATTAAGTATATTTAACTGAATTTACCGCAAGCGTTAGAATAATTATGACTACCTTTGCACCCAACGAACGAACAAATCAATTTTGAAGATTGGCGATATGAGAACGATTTTGTTAAAGCACAACGAGATTGCTTACAAGAAGGTGATGAAAGCCTTCGAGACGAGTGACCGCACCTGCGTGGTACATCCCACAGGCACAGGCAAGTCGTATCTGATTGCCGCTGTCAGCGAGAGTTTCAAGAAGGTGCTGATACTGGGGCCTAACACGTTTGTGCTCGACCAGGTGCATAATGTGTTGGAGTGGCGCGACAACAGCAAGAAGGAAAAGGAGTACGGCCCTGCACCAGAATACATGACCTACTCGTTATTGATGTACAAGGAAGAGTCGCCGACGGGCTACGACCTGATTTGCCTCGACGAGTTTCACCGTGCCGGTGCTCCGGAATGGGGCGATGCGGTGGATAAGCTGTTAGAGGCGAACCCGCAGGCAAAGGTCTTAGGCACCACCGCCACGCCGATACGTTTCCTCGACGACAATCGCGACATGGCCGACGAGCTGTTCGAGGGCAATATCGCATCGTACATGACGCTGAAGGATGCCTGGGACAGGGATATTCTCGCCACCCCACGCTTTGTGACGGGATTGTTCGAGTTCGACAAGGTGACTGCCGACATCGAGGAGCGCATCCGCAAGAGCCAACGCATTGACGAGAAGGAGAAGAAGCAGCGCCTGTCCCGTATAAATAATCTCCGACTGGACTGGGATCGATCGCAGGGTATGCCTCAGATTATCCGCAAACACATCGACAAAGACGCACGGCGCATCATCGTGTTCTGCGGCAACGTGGAGAAGTTGAAGGATATGGAGCAGACCGTGTGCGGATGGTTCCAGAAGGCAGGCATCAGGGTGGCCAGCGTCTATCAGATGCACGCCTATATGCCCGACAACGAACTGAAGGCTGCGATGGACGGCTTCGAGAGTGATGACTTCGGCGATGGTGGCTTAAAGCTGATGATGAGCGTGAATATGCTGAACGAGGGCGTGCATATTCCCCGTGTCAATGCCGTGATATTGCTGCGTACTACGTCCTCGAAGATTATCTATCTCCAGCAGATAGGCCGCTGCCTGACAGCAGAGAAGAAAGACAAGCCCATCATCCTCGACATGGTGGATAATATCACGACCACAAACATTGTCCACGACATCAAGGAAGGCTTCGACTGGTATGCCCATCAGAAGCCCATTGACGACGAAGAACACGAGCCCAGAGAGCCCAAGGACTTCGTGGTCTATGACTACACGCTCTGCATACGTCAGGCCATAGAGAAACTGGTACCGCACGAATGGAAGAACCGCACTTTTGAAGACCGCCTCGCACAGTTGAAGGCTTTCTGCGAGAAGTATGGACGTATGCCTTTGGCCATTGACGACAAGGCTGAACATTTAAACTATTGTTTGCTCCGACAAAAATACGGCGACAAACAAGAAATCAAGGATTTGCGCAACGAGTACGGCACGGTAAAAGATTTTGAGTATAGGCTGGAACGTCTACAGCGCTTCATTGCCGAATACGACCGCCTGCCAAAAATCGGAAAAGAAAAGGAAGAGTTCATTAACTTCTTTACTCTCCGAAACCGCCACGAAAAGAATCCCGATGAACGCATGCAAGCCATCCTTGATAAGTACATCAGGAAGATGCCTGGCAATGACGAACTGTTACAGCAATTCATCGACTTTGTGAAAGAGAACGACAGACTTCCGCGCCAAAGCCAAAATGCACCCCAATGGGAACAAAACCTTCGCCGTCATGTCCGCGAACGCCTGTCTGACCACCCGATAGTTATTGAAATGATGGAGAAATATGCGCTGATAAAGTATGTACGGTTCGAGGAACGTGTAGTTCAACTGAAAACCTTCATAGAAAAAAACGACCGTCTGCCGTTGAGAAAAGATGGAGTAGATGAATGGAACAACCTCCAGCAGTTGCGACGGCTTAACAAGAAAGAGAACGACCCTGAACTGACCGCAATATTCGCCAAGTACAATATGTTCAAGAGTGACGAGGAACTGAAACAGATTATCCTCGATTTCTTTGCCGATCATGGGCACTTGCCACGCAAAAGTTCCTCGAAGAAAGAGACTGCACTCGCCAAGACATTTAATCTGCGCAAGAGCATCCACTCAGACCCTGAAATAGCCGCACTTCTGGAAACACGTCGCAAACAGTTACCACTTAACGAACGTATCAAGATACTGCAGGACTATACTGACGAGCACGGACACCGGCCAGACCCGAACGACACCACCATGTATAATATGTGGATAAGGACTGTCAACAGAACCAGTTCAAAAACCGACCCACGGGTTAAGGAATTATACGAGAAATATGGCTGTATGCCGTCGATGCGTATGAAAGAGTATATAGCACCGTTGGCTGACTATATCCACACCTATAACAAACTGCCGTCTACCACCGATAGCAAGGAGGAGTATCATCTCTATGCCATTCTCGTCAACCTGCGGAAAAACCACGTTAATCATCCCGATGTCAAGCCGTTGCTTGACGAGATAGCGGCACTGCCCACAAAGAATGAGCGACGCATTGCGGCAAACGACGAAAAGACCAGGCAGCGCATCACCGCCTTCGTTGATAAGCACGGGCGACTTCCGAAGCAAAAGGCCGAGGACCGTGACGAAAGAGATCTTGCCCGTCAGTGGTCGGCACGTCGTGACCGCCTATGCAAGGATGATCCGCAGATGCAGGCTATTCTCGACCAGTATGACAAGCGCCCGATGAAGTTTGAGGAGCGATATGCACTCGTCCGTGACTGGGCGGCTGAGCAAGGACGCCTGCCGCGTCAAGCAGATGGTGACATATTCCAGTATTATGAAACCTTGCGCCGTTCTTACTACAATGTTCCAGAGGTGAAAGACCTGCTAAACAAGTATGGCCGACGTCCGGCACTTCCAAAGACGGATATCGACGCTCGTCTTGACCAGATAGAGGCTTTTGCCAATGAGCATGGCCGTCTGCCGTCAACGGCCCACAGCGATGAGATACAGCTGGCCCGCCGTTGGCAGAACATCAAGCGACGCTATGGTCTGCTTGAACGTGTGACAGCGCTCATGGAACGATTCCCGATTCAGAACAGGAGATAATATATAAGAAGGTATTTTGCAACATGAGAACCATCCTGCAGAAACATAACGAAATAGCCTACAAGAAGGTGATGGCGGCTTTCGAGACGAGCCGCATGACTTGCGTGTGCCACCCGACGGGCACTGGCAAGTCGTACATCGCCGCCGCCGTCTGCGAGAATTTCGACAAGGTACTGATCCTGGCACCGAACAACTTTGTGCTCCAACAGCAGGAAAGCATCCTCGACTGGCATAAGGGCGTGGACTATCGCAACTATCCGTGGCTGATCAAGAACGTGTGGAATATCGCCGATAAATACGACCTGATAGTGTTCGACGAGTTCCACCGCGCCGGAGCACCTGAGTGGGGCGCCGCCGTGCAGCTGCTGATAGAGAGTCAGCCGCAGGCAAAGATTCTCGGCACCACTGCCACGCCTATACGCTATCTGAACAACGACCGCGATATGAGTGGAGAACTGTTTGATGGCAACATCGCCTCACAGCTCTCCATTGCCGAGACATGGGCGCAGCGCATCCTGCCCATTCCGCAGTATGTCACGGGTATATTTTCCTTTTCCGACACCGTAAGCCAGGCCAAGGAACGCATTGCCAGGAGCCACCGCATCAGCGACAAGGTGAAGCGCAAGCGCATCTATCGCCTGTCGAACGCACAGCTGGAATGGAAGACCTCCATCGGCATGCCAGGCATCCTGCAACGCCATTTCCGCAAGGACTGCCGCCGCGTCATCGTGTTCTGCTCCGGCATCCCAAAAATCCAAGAGATGCGGGATCTTGCCGTCGGATGGTTCCGCGATGCAGATATCAGTATCTGCCAGACCTACGACATCCACAGCAACATGACAGACCGCCAGCAGCGTGACGTGATGGACGACTTCGAGAGCGACGAGTTCCCCCGTGACGGCGTGAAAATCATCTTTGCCGTCGATATCCTGAACGAGGGCGTGCATGTGCCAGGCGTGGGCTGCGTCATCATGCTGCGCACCACCAGCAGCCGCATCATCTACATGCAGCAACTGGGACGGGCACTGACCGCCGCCACTACCGACGAGCCGCTCATTCTCGACATGGTGGACAACATCACCACCACGACCGCCATTAAGGATATCAGCGATGAATTTGATAAGCTGGAGCTGGAACGCAGCCAGCGTGACGGTGACGAGCGCCGACAGTTTGAAATTCATGACTACACGCTTTCCGTGCGTCAGATGATTGACCGGCTGGTGCCCGAGGAGTTCAGCCACCTGACGGCAGAGGAACGGCTCGACATTGTGGAAGCATACGTCCAGGAGAACGGACACCTGCCGCGTCAGGATGAGTATAACGTCGTGCGTCACTGGCGGTGGCTTACCATCTATGCCTATGATCATCCTCGCGTGCAGGCACTCATCGAGAAATACGGAAGGGCCTGCATGTTGCGCCTCGGCCTTGAGAAGCGTATCGAGGCGTTCACCGCCTTCTACGACGCCAACCGCCGGCTGCCTATTCGCAAGAACGGCGCTGACGAGGAACGGCTGGAGAGGTACTGGCTAAAACTGCGGAAAGACCACTCCGACCACCCCAAGGTGCATGAATATATGATAAAGGTAAAGCAGGATCTCGAAACCGTCGAGCAACAGCGCATCACCGACTTTGCGAAGAAAGTGACGGAAGTCTGTGAGGCCGGCACGAAGTCGCTATCGAAAATCTCCGAATGGCGGTACTTGCAGGCGCACCACCCCACGAACCCCGTCACCATTGAACTGCGTCGAAAATACGGGCATATTATACCCAATAATAAACTCTCACCAGAAGAGCGTGTAGCCGACATAGAGAAGTTCTGTGAGAAGGCAGGACATCAGCCAAGGAGGAGATCCGACGGCCCGGCATATAGCCGATGGAGGAACCTGCTGAAGTCTTATCCTGACCACCCCGGCGTAAAGGCCATCATCGAGAAATACCCTGTTCAGACTACTTGCATGCAGAATATCGGCAAAGTGCGACAGTTCGCCACCGAAGCCGGCCGCCTGCCGCTGCCGGATGACGGAAAGATCTACGGCACATGGAATCAGCTTGCCAAGCGTCACCGCGAACACCCTGATGTGCAGGCACTCATGAAGAAGTACAACTACGCCCCGGACACCGTCGCACAGACATGCAAGGACGTGATGGAATACTACCACAAGCACGGCCACGCACCCCGCTCTCGCGACGCATACAATCTGTACCAGCGATGGAAGCATGTACGCTACCATAATCCTGGCCGCGAGGACGTGCAGCTTGTCGCCGTCATTTTCGATGAGCAGAAGCGTACCATACAGGAGGAACAGCGTATCGACAAGTACGAGCGGTTCCTGGAGGAGCACGGACACCATGCACGGCGGAAACATAATAATAAAGAGTACAATCTGTGGAACGGACTCTATGCTGCGCTGCCAGACCATCCGCGCATCAAGGCGATAGTCGAGAAATACGGGCGGAGCTATACAGAATGGAAAAAACAACAAAAGAACAGTGAACATGAAACAGAAGAAACAAAAGAATGATATGATATTAGGAAGTCACAACAGCTGGAGCTACCTGCCGCCGAGTCGGTGGTGGATGCGACCGATTGCCTTCATGGCAAAGTGTCAGCGGGTCGATATCAGGAAGCAGTACGAGCAAGGCGTGCGCTGCTTCGACCTGCGCGTGAGGTTTAACAAGCACGGCCTGGGCATCGTTGCCCACGGCATTGTCGAGTACTGCTACACCGCCTCGCAGGTCTATAGGGACCTGGCATGGCTCAACGAGCAGGGCGACTGTTGGGTTCGCGTCATCCACGAGGTGCGCACGCTCCGACAGTACAAGAACCGCAATCGAAAACTGTTCAGTCACTTCTGCTGTCGGCTGGAGAACGAATACACGGGCATCCACTTCTGGTGCGGACGTAACATGTACGGCTGGGACTATGACTATCGCTTCCACGACTACGAGCCGACGTGCGACGAACGCTACGCCTCTGTCTGTCCGCCGAAGCTGATCGACGACTGGTGGCCGTGGTTCTTCGCTCGCCTTCACAACCGCGCCATCCTCGCCGCAGGCACCGAAAAGGAAGTACTGATGGTGGATTTCGTGGATATTACGAAATAACGAAATAACGTCATAACGACATAACGAAATATAAGACTATGGCAACAATCGACATGTGCAGGGGCGAGATGTGCCCCGTGAGAGACCAGTGCCGCAGGCACAAACAGTGGAAAAAGACAGCGCGGGGCGGCGAGGTCAGACCCAAGTGCATCTCTAAGTGCCCCGGCGGCAAGTGGTTCACCCGCGACGAGCGCACCGCCCAGCGCGTGGCCATTCATGATAATTCGTGTTAAGTGGTAATCATAAAGTTTAAAGTTTAAAGTTCAAAGCTCAAAGTTCTAATCTATGGACCTGACTGCTGAACAGGAACGGATGCTGCGCGAGGCGGCGGCTCAGAACGAGGCACGGGCGCAGGCGGCGAAACCCAAAGACCGCACGGCGCAGATGGGCGACATCGTGCGGGCAATGGCCAAGCGCGGCTT
>JAEEGL015842939.1_pt1 | contig 10525 bp, 10 predicted proteins | sample 9134231 | NCBI WGS metagenome assembly JAEEGL01 (sample SAMN16246548, study PRJNA631951) | gut metagenome | biome: gut microbiome; feature: rumen; material: fiber-attached | host: Bos | place: Iran: Karaj | collected 2018-10
AGAAAAGAAGTTACAGGTTATTTAAATGAAGATGAAATAAGAACTATAAATGATTCTTATAATTATCAATTAAACTTATCTGAGAAAAAGGAAAATGTTATTAAATTAATTGATGAAAAGAAAATGTTAACTCCCGAAATTAAGGATGCAATTTTAGCGTGTACTAAAATAAGTGAAGTTGATAATATTTATGAACCATTTAAAGAAGAAAGAAAAACTAAAGGAACAGAAGCTATAAAATTAGGTTTAGAACCACTAGCAAATTTAATTATGAAGTTTCCAAGGGAAACAAGAGAAGAAATTGCTAAACCATTCTTAAATGATAAAGTTATAAGTATTGATATGGCAATTGAAAATGCAGGTTATATTATTGCAGATAAGATAAATACAAATGTTAAATATAGAGATTACATAACTGAGAATACGAGAAAATTCGGAACTGTTGAAACTAAGAAAAAGAAAAATAGTGAAGATGAAAATAAATTATATGAAATATATTATGATTTTAAAGAAAAAGTATCAAAAATAAAATCATATCAGGTTTTAGCAATATCAAGAGCAACGAAAGAAAAAGTAATAACTTATAATATTGAAAATGACCATCAAAGGATGATTGATTATTTAAAAAGTAAGATTCTTTCAGATAGAGATTTTCCTCTTAGAAAAGATTATGAGTTATTTATTGAAGATGCTTATAAAAGATTGATATTTCCAAGCATAGAAAGAAATATAAAATCTGAACTTTTTGATAAAGCAAGTGAAGATGGAATAAAAGAGTTTGGAATTAATCTAGAAAATCTTTTATTAACTCCACCAATAAAAGAAGCTGTTGTATTAGGTTTTGATCCAGCATTTAGAACCGGATGCAAACTTGCAGTATTATCACCTCAAGGACAGGTTTTAGAAATAGGAGTTATTTATCCCCATGAACCTAAAAATGATAAAGAAGGTTCTGAAAAAAAATTATTAGAATTAGTAAATAAACATCATGTAAATATTATTGCTATAGGTAATGGAACAGCATCAAGGGAAAGTGAATCATTTGTTGCAGATGTAATAAGAAAAAATAATTTAGATGTAAAATTTGTGATTGTAAGTGAAGCTGGAGCATCAGTATATTCAGCATCTCCACTTGCAAAAAAAGAATTTCCTGATTATTCAGTCGAACAAAGAAGTGCTGTATCAATTGGAAGAAGGTTACAAGATGCATTGTCTGAACTTGTTAAAATTGACCCTAAATCAATAGGTATTGGATTATATCAACATGATTTAAAACCAAAAGAGTTAGATGAGGAACTTGATTTCATTGTAAGCAAAATCGTAAACCAAGTTGGTGTAAATGTAAATAGTGCAAGTGAAAGTTTATTATCTCATGTTTCAGGACTTGATAAAAAATCTATTAAAGGTATTTTGTCATACCGAGATAAACACGGAAAAATAAAAGAAAGAAAAGAACTGGAAAATATTAAAGAGATTAATGAACATACATTTGAACAGTGTGCTGGTTTCTTAAGAATAGTTGAAGGAATTAATCCACTTGATAAAACAAATATTCACCCTGAAGATTATGAATTAGTAAAAAGTATAATTAATGATATTAATTTTGATTTATCATTAATAGGTAAAGCTGAAGGTAAAGAGATATTAGATAAAATTGATGATAATCAAATAATTAATAAATATAATATATCAGTAGATAAATTAAATACAATTAAAGATAACCTGATTAATGGTATTATAGATCCAAGATCTGAAATTAAGAAAGTACAATTAAAAAGTGATATATTAACAATAGATGATTTAAAAGAAGGCATGGAGCTTGAAGGCACTGTAAGAAATGTTTTACCATTTGGTGCATTTATAGATATTGGATTACATGATGATGCTCTTTTACATATTTCCAAAATGAGCACAGAGTTTGTATCTCATCCTAATGAATTACTTAAGGTTGGAGATATCATTAATGTTTATGTTTCTGATATTGATAAAAATAAACAAAGAGTTGGGTTAAGCTTAATAAAATAATTAAAAAATCTTTACATTTATATTTAATAAAATTATAATGAATATATAGGATACTTTTGTATTAGTGGGGTATATATGGCAAGTAATGGATTGTATACAAGAGAAGATGAAACATTTGTAAAAAAACTGTTAGAACATGGTGTTCTTCTTGACGAATTTGTTAACAGATTCGGATTTACACAAGAACAAATTACAGCCATGTTTCAATCCTTTAGAAAAGATTTTTATCGTGTCTTCATTATTGAAAAATGTGGGGATTTATGGCTTGTTTTAAAACCAGATTACATGAAGTTTATGGGATATAATGATAAAATCATAACTAAGAAAAATGTCTTAAAAATATGCTTAACTGCCGATCCACATTTTGGTTCTGTAAATGATAACCCAGGAATAATGGACAAAGTAGAAGAATTTTGTACTGGAGAAGGAATAGAACACATTGTATATTTAGGCGATACCAGAGAAGGTACTGAATATTACATAAAAAAATATGCAAAAGGAAAATGCCGATGTGAACTTGATGAAGAAAGTGAACTTGAATATTTAAATCAAAATATTCCTTATAATAAGTTAACAACAAAACATATTCTTGAAACTAATCATGATGTTTTTTCGGATGATGGTATATCTCGTGATTTTGTTAAACAATTACGTGATAAATATGGTAGAGAAGATTTAAAAGTTACTGGTTTTGACTACGCTGAACTTCCAGTTAATGGAGATACGTTATATTTAAACCATGGGTATGTAAGAGATTTTTCTGATTTTGATTATGAGAATGAAAGTAGATTATATTTATGTGGTCACTCACATAGATCATTAAGTAGAAATAATTTAGAACGTGGTTACTTTGTTGAGTATGTAACAACACTAAGTAATATTGAACATAAAAATAGAAATAGGCCTGATGAAGAGAATAATTTCTATGTCGGTTTTGAAGTATTAGAAATAGAGTTTAATGATAACAAGTCATTTAATAATGTTTTAATAACAAGATATAAAACAACAAACTCTCCATATAGTAAACCGGAGGCTCTTCCTCATCAAGACTTAATAGAATTTAGTCGTGTTAGAAAATAACCGACTTTTTTTATTTATATGTTATTATATATATTATATAAGAGGTAATAAAATATGAAAAAGAAATTAATTATTATTTCAGTTATTATTGCACTGTTATTAAGTAGCATAATTATTTTTATGTTAATAAAAAACAGAAAAGAGAAAAAGATAATTTATACAGATGCTTTAACAGATGAAAATATAAATGTAGTAAAAGATCTTAATATTGAGTTTGGAAAAATCTCATATCTTAAAGATTATATTTTTATTAATGATGGTGAATTTAAAAATTTAGAAATTAATTATGAAGAATTAGGAGAAGTTGAAGTTAAATTTTCATATAAAAATGATTTAGGAGAAAATTATCGTTATATAAAATTTAACGTTGTTGATACCACTAAGCCATATATTTCTGTACCTTCATATAAAACGGTATTAATAAATTCAGATACTGAATTTATATATGATTTTTTCTGTGCTGATAATCATGATAAAGATGTAAAAAGAGTATTAGAAGGTGAATATGATCTTGGTAAAGTGGGAACATATAAAGCTAAATATATTGCAACAGATTTGTCAGGTAATTCTTCAGAAAAAGAATTAACAATAAATGTTGTTGAAACTATCCCAAAACAACAACCAACTAAAGAGCCACAAATTAATTATATAAATTATTCTGATATATATAATGAATATAAAAATGATAATACAAAAATAGGTATAGATATATCAAGATGGCAAGGTGATGTTGATTTTGATTTACTTAAAGAAAACAATGTAGAATTTATTATGATAAGACTAGGTGGTCAAAATGGTATAGATGGAGATTATTATATTGATTCTAAGTTTGAAAGAAATATAGAAGAAGCAACTAAAAGAGGATTTGATATAGGAGTATATTTTTATAGTTATGCTTATACTAATGAAGAAGCTATCAAACAAGCAAAGTACGTTATAGAAAACTTAAAAGACTATAAATTAACATTGCCAATTGTATTTGACTGGGAGTGTTGGAACAAGTTTAATGATATGCATATAAGTTTATATGATATAACAAAAGTACAAGACACCTTTTTAAACTATGTTATAAAAAAAGGATATAAAGCTTCAAGATATGGAAGTAAGAATTATTTAACTAATGTATGGCAAGATTCAAAACATTTAACATGGCTTGCACATTACGTTATAAATACTAATTATGAAGGAACATATTTTATGTGGCAAAGATGTGATACAGGTAAGATTCCTGGAATAAATGGAGCTGTTGATATTGATATATTATATTTAGATAATTATGACCTATAATTCATAGAATTATATAGGTGATAATTTTGAAAGAAATATTATGTACATTTTTAATATATTCTACTATAGGAACTATTCTACATTTTACTTATAAATTGAGTAAGAGAAATATCATTGTTGGATTTTTTTCATCAATAAACGAATCAACCTGGGAACATATTAAGTTATTATTAACTCCAATATTTTTATATAATACAATAAAGTATTTATTTGGTTATCAAACCAATTATTTTATAATGCTATTATTAGAGCTACTTACTGCTATAGTTGGAATAATAAGTTTTTATAAAATTAAATTAAAAATAATTGGTAACAAGTTACCAATTATTAATATTTTAATATTTGATATAACCGCATTATTATGCTCTATATTTGGTTACTATATTCAAAACATTTATATAAATGAATTATTAAATATAATTTCAGCATTTGGATCAATGATAATATATATTTTATATATATTATTTACCGTATGTCCTCCTAAAAATAATCTTTTTAAAGATCCCATTACAGGTAGTTATGGTATTAACTGTGTAAAGAATTAAATAAATTATATATTTAATAATCTTTTTATTTGTTATACTAACTATAGAGGTAGATATTATGAAAAATAATAAAGGATTTACTTTAGTAGAACTTCTTGCAGTTATAACTGTAATAGGTGTTATACTAGCACTTGCAACAACTGCAGCTGTATCAACTATGAATAGAGGAAGAAAAAGAGCTGAGAAATTATCTGCTAAAGATTATGTTACTGCAGTAAATGATTATAATTATATATCAAGTAGTAGTGAGAAAGTATCCACAGTAAATACAAATTGTACGGCTTTATCAACAAATATAATAAGATGTAAAATAGAAGGAACCAATGGTCTTTCAGTTAAAATAAAAGATTCTGTTGATGGAAAACTACCTAAATCTGGTACTGTTGATATAAATACAACAACTTATAAAGTTACTAGTGCAAAAATAAAAGTTAAGAACTATACAGTTATTTATGACAATTCAAAATATAAAATAAAATAAAATAATCAATGATTAATTGATTATTTTTTTTATGTATCAATACAAAAAATATGTTAAAATAAATGCTGAAGGTGATTATTATGTACTATTTTGATTATTCTGCAACAACAAAAACTGATCCAAAAGTTTTAGAACGATTTAATGAAGTATCACAAAATTATTTTGGAAATGCTAATTCTTCATATCAGTATGCAAAAGATTGTAAAAGTATTATTGATCAAAGCAGCGATATAATCGCTAATTATTTTAATGTTTTACCAAATGAAATTATATATACAAGTGGAGCAAGTGAAGCAAATAACCTTGCTATAAAAGGTGTTGCTGAACTTACTAATAAAAAACATATAATAACTACTAAAGTTGAGCATTCATCAGTTGTTAGTACTTTAGGTTATTTACAATCAAAAGGATATAAAGTTGATTTTGTAAATATGACTAAAGAAGGAACTGTTGATATAGAACATTTAAAATCATTAATTAATGATGATACTTTTTTAGTAACTATGTGTGGTGTTGATAGTGAACTTGGAATTAAACAACCAATTGATGAAATTGGTAATATCTTAAAAGATTATGATGATATAATTTTCCATGTTGATATCACCCAGTGCTTAGGAAAAGTACCAATTAATTTAGATAATATTGATTTAGCATCTTTTTCTGGTCATAAAATTTTTGCTCCTAAAGGAATTGGTGCTTTAATCAAAAAAAATACAGTAAAATTATCTCCATTAATTCATGGTGGTAAATCAACAACAGTTTATAGAAGTGGTACTCCACAAAATGAATTAATTGCATCACTTGCAAAAGCAATTGAACTAATAGGTCCAAATGTTGAAAAAAACTACGAAATAGTTAAAGAGTTGAATTCTTATTTAAGGGATAGCTTAAAAGACATTGCTTTATTTAATTCAACTGATAAATCAATTCCGAATGTTTTAAATATTAGTTTACCTAATGTTTCAAAACAAGATATTCAAAATTATTTATCAAAATATGAAATATATGTTTCATTAAATACAGCATGTAGTTTAAATAATGATTATAGTAAAACTGTATATGAATTATATAACGATATGGAACGTGCAAAGTCATCTATAAGAATCAGTTTATCTTATAAAACTACTAAAGAAGAAATTGATTATTTAGTATCTAAAATTAGGAGTTATTTAAATGAAAATAATTAAGATATCTGCACTTTGGTGTCCTTCATGTTTAATAATGAACGATGTAATTGATGATGTTGTTAATGAAAAAAATATTGAGTTAATTAAATATGACTTTGATTTAGATGCAAATATTGTTGAAAAATATAATGTAGGTAATATCTTACCAGTATTAATATTATTAAATGATAAAGATGAAGAGATAAAAAGGATAGTTGGGGAACATTCAAAAAAAGAAATATTTGAATTTATAGAAGGGTAGTTTATATGAAAAGTAACATAAAAAAAATATTGTTCCTATGCATTATGCTTGCACTACTTACTATTCCTTTAAGTGTAAATGCAAAAAAGGATGATAAACAGAAGATATATATGTTTTATGGTGATGGTTGTCCACATTGTAAAGCAGAAGAAGAGTATCTAGATAAAATTCTTAAAAAGGAAAAATATAGTAACTACGAACTTGAGAAATATGAAGTTTGGTACAATAGTGAAAATGCTAAAAAAGCAGATGAAGTTGGAGATATATTAGAAGTACCAGCAACCAGTATTCCGTATTTAATTATTGGAACAAACGTAGTTATTGGTTATAACTCAAGTTATGATTATAAAATAACCGTTCTTTTAGATTTTTATAAAAATAAAGAATATCAAGATCCTGCAGGTGATTATCTACATAATAAAAATACTAAAGATTTAGATTATCTACATTATGATAGTACTAATGATGAATATGATGTACCAGTTCTTGGTAAGATAGATGCTAAATCAGTATCACTTCTTTTACTTTCAATTGTTATTGGTACTATTGATGGATTTAATCCATGCGCTATGTGGATCTTATTATTCCTTCTTAGTTTATTAATATCAACTAAAGATAGAAAGAAAATGTGGATATTAGGTTTAACATTTATCTTAACAAGTGGATTCATATATCTATGCTTCATGCTTTCATGGCTTAGCGTTGCTAAGTATACTACAGGTATAATTTTTGTAAGATATTTAATTGGTGTCTTTGCTATTATCTTTGGTTTAGTAAATGTCTTTAGGTATATAAAATCAGTTAAACAAAAAGATGTAGGTTGTGATGTAACCGATGCTAAAAAGAAAAGAAGAATAATGGATAAAATAAGAAATATTCTATCTGAAAACAAACTTCTTTTAGCAGCAATTGGTATTGCACTCCTTGCAGTATCTGTAAACATGATTGAGCTATTATGTTCACTTGGATTACCAGTTATGTATACTGAGATACTTGGTTTAAACAATTTAAGTTCTTTTGAGTATGGTTTTTATATATTTATTTACATGTTATTCTTCCTAATAGATGACTTAATTGTTTTCTTTATTGCAATGAAAACATTTAAAGTTAAAGGAATTTCTAATAAATATATGAAGTATTCACACTTAATAGGTGGAATAATAATGCTTCTAATTGGTATTATTATGGTAGTTAAACCAAACTGGATAATGCTTAATTTTTAAAGAATTAGATTAACATCTAATTCTTTTTTATTATGTATAATGTTTTACACAAATTATTCTTTATTATTGTTATGAATTAAAATACTTTATAAAATAAATATAGATAGTAGGCGATTATATGAATAATGAAGAACCACTTGATTTTTCCTGGGCTACATATAAAGATCCAGATAAAGTTGAAAAATATTTAGAAACTTATGAACCAAAAAATAATGTTATAAATAAAAAACCATTAAATAATGTTAAAAGTAGTGTTTCAAAAAAGGTAGTAAAAACAGCAAAGTTTTCGATAAGTGATAAACAAAGGAAAACTATCACTTGGATAAGTATTTTTGTTGCATCTACAATGGCTTTTAATATTGTTAGTGCAAAAGCTAAAAAGATTAGTGCGAGTAATGATAATGATGCAATCTCAAGTATTGGTTCGGGTTTAATGATAGATGATAGTAGCGTGAAAATAAACGATATTAAAGATGAAGAAACTTTTACTATCAATCCAGAAATTGATAATAATGATACTAAAGTAATAGAACATGTTACTCTTGAAGATGAAATAAAAGATAGTAGTTTTATTGAAAACAAACCTACACAAATAAATAATATCAATCAAAACATAATTGAAACTAATAAGTCTTATAAAGATGTTTGTATCAATGTTTCCGAAAAAGCAGCTAATTATTTAACTGATGATGTATATAATACTATAATTAATAATTATAAAGCCTCTATAAAAAAATATTCTGAAATGTACGGTGTAGATCCTAATATAGTAGCTGGTTTAATTATGGTTGAATCTCCTGATTATGATATAAATAATGATCATGATTTCCATAAAATTGGTCTTGGTCAATATAAGGGTGAATATTTTGATAATGATACTTTTACAACATATAACTTTAAAAAAGGAGAGATGGAGTCATATACAGTTCATGCAGATAATTTATATGCTAATCCGGATGAACAAATAAAAATGATATGCATAACTTTAGCAACATCTACAAAATTATACGATTATAATTTAGTTGCTACTTTAGAACATCATAATAAAGGATGTGGTTCTGTAAAAGATGCTCTTGAAGACATAATGATTGAAAAAGGATATGACAACATAAAAGAAGTACAAAACTATGAAGATCAAAATGAGATAATAAGTCACATACAAAGAATAGGCGATCCAAGATATTCACAAAAAATAGTATATTGTGCATGTAAATGTTTAGAAAACAAAGTCTTTGGTGAAAACGATAATATAGTATTTAAAGATTATGAAAATAACATGGAACATATTACAAATCTTTCTTATAACACGATGCAAAGATCGTAAAATTGCAAAGTATATAAAAATTAGGTATAATTAACTAACGAAAAGGTGATTAACTATGCAAATAAATAGTGTTGATTTAAAAAGTATAGCAGTAAGAACTAGTCAGTATCCTGAAGATGACTTACCAGAGTTTTTACTTGTTGGTAGAAGTAATGTAGGTAAAAGCAGTTTTATTAATACTTTAATTGAAAGAAAAAACTACGCTCATACTTCATCAAAACCAGGAAAAACAACAACATTAAATTTTTACTTAGTAAATAATAGTTTTTATATTGTTGATGTACCAGGTTATGGATATGCTATTGGTGGTAAAGAAAAACAAAGAAAATTTGGTATGATGATAGAAGAATATCTTAAAACTAGAGAATCAATGAAGAAAGTCTTTCTTCTAGTTGACTATCGTCATAAACCAACTGAAGATGATATTTTAATGTATAACTTTTTAAAATATTACAATATAAATGTTGAAGTTATAGCAACTAAGTTTGATAAAGTAAATAAAAATAGTCGAAACAAACAAGATAAATACATAATTGATGCTTTTAAACTTGAAGGTGAAAATCCATTTATACATTTTTCAACAGTTACAAAAAAAGGTAAAGATGAAGTTTATAAAATAATTGAAGAAAATATTTAAGGTGATTATATGAAAAATAAAAAGGGTTTTACTCTTATTGAACTTTTAGCAGTTATTGTTATAATAGCAGTTACTTCTGCAATTGCCTCATTTGCAATAAGTAATATATTAAATAAAAATAAAGAAAAAGCTCTTGAAACAAAAGAAAATATAATATTAAAACAAGCTATTCAGTATGCTAGAGATTATGAAGAAACTTTATTTCATAGTTCAAGCAAAATGTATGGTAACTATGTTTGTGAAGTTATAACTATTGGTGATTTAGTAACTGCTGGATATGTTAATGAAGATGATAATGATGTTGATGGTGGCCAAAAGGATGTAAAAAATCCTGTAAATGGTGAATCCATGAAAAATAGAAAGATTATTTTATACATTAAATCAAGTGAAAATCCAAGTGATATAAATTATAGTACAATTGGTAAATATGTTGGAACAGTTCTTAGTAAATTTGACGTAACTAGTGGAACTAGTTTATGTCATTAATAATGTGAG
>JAEEGL016000616.1_pt1 | contig 10525 bp, 6 predicted proteins | sample 9134231 | NCBI WGS metagenome assembly JAEEGL01 (sample SAMN16246548, study PRJNA631951) | gut metagenome | biome: gut microbiome; feature: rumen; material: fiber-attached | host: Bos | place: Iran: Karaj | collected 2018-10
CGCGGTAGCAGACCAGATGCCGGTAATCACTTGGGGCAACGAGGTCAATGGTCTACGTACGGCAACCATCCGTAACTACGCAGAGGACCTCTCTTATACGGACTACACTCTAAAGGTCACTCGTCCGAAATCCACCAAAACAACCTGTACTTATACCCTCACCGGTCGCGACCTGACGGTAGTGAAGGGTTCGCCCTACCAGACCATCGCAGTGACGACCAACGATACCGCTTATGTCATTACCGTAACGGCAGAGAGCGGAGCAAAAGCTACCTATTACGCCGCATGGGAGACGAGTGCCGTCGAGCCTGATCACGTGACAGAAATGCCTGCGGAGAGCAGCCTCCCCGGCGAATCGACAGCAAAACTGCTCAACTTCAGTCTCGATCCGGTGTTGAACTATGAGCGCGAGTTCGCGCTGGATAGCGTCTTTATGACCATGACTGCGCAGCGTTACGAGCTGCACGTCTTCGGTTCGACCAACGATACAACCTATATCATCGATCGCTATCCTTCGAACAACGCTTTGTTGGCATCGATGAGCACGAATAACGAAACCCTGCCGGACTTCTACAGCGAGATATATGACTATCTCATTTCCCTCACTTCGCTCGATGCATTTGAGGCTACTCCCGAAGATCCGGATGCGTCTGCGCGATACACGGTGGTACCGGTAAATGACGAATATCAGGCGATCTTCGTAGAGGTGACCGCTGCTGACGGAGTGACGAGGACGCACTACTCGTTGCTGGCGAATATACGTCCTTTGTCTTCTGAAGCCACTTTGATTTCTATCACATCGAATGACGTATTGCTGAGCGATTTTGCACCGAATACATACGTCTATAATCTCAACCTTCCCGCACACTCGGTTATCCCGCAAATAGACGCAGTAGCCTGTGCCGGCGCGACGGTAGAAAACACAACAACGGTAACCGGTTCATCGGCGGTAGTGACTTTCACGGTCACCTCGGAGGACGAGTCCGTCGTTCGCACTTATACGGTGAACGTGAATATATTACCTTCTGAGGTCTGCACGCTCAATAACCTCTTCTTCGGCGGGAATGCCGTCGAGGGATTTGAGGCGACAAAAACTAACTATACCGTCGAACTGCCGTACGGCACGACGACTATGCCAGAGGTAGATTACATCCTGACCGATAACGCAAGTACGGCGACGAAGACCGTGGACGACAAGACCGTGACGATTACCGTGACGGCGGAGGACGGAGTGCATCAAACCCAATATACGCTCGTCTTCACGATCGCCAAATCGAACAACGCAGACTTACAATCTATCTCCTTGGACGGAACGCCGCTCAGTACCTTCTTCGCTGACGAGCATGCTTATACGGTTTCTCTGCCTTATGGCGCTGCCACGCCGGCTATCACTGCTGAGGCTGCAGACCCCGCTGCTACGGTAGTGATCGAAGGCACGACGATCACCGTCACTGCCGAGGATGGCGTGACCAAAGGAGTCTATACTCTGAGCTTCACGTACCTGCCTTCTACTAACGCCGAGCTCCAAGCAATCAACCTCGACGGTATCCTGCAGAAGGATTATCAGCCGAATCACTACGAATATACCGACACCGTCCTTTACGGGGCATCGATGCCGGTAGTAACCTGGGTGGTAGGCGACGAGCAGCAGGTTGTGGATACCACGTGGGTAGGAGACACTGAATTGACTATCGCTGTGACTGCCGGCGATGGAACAACCACAACTGAGTATGTCCTCACATTTATCCATCAATTGTCCTCTAACTGCCGTCTATCTGACCTGCAGATCAACGGCGTGACGATTGAGGGCTTTGACCCCGACAGCATCGTCTATGTGGTCACTTATCCGATAGCTACACCAGAGAGCGCGCTCTTCGGCTCGGAGGCTGTGGTTGCAATACCGGAGGATCCAGCTGCTACCGTCACCATTACTATGGACGGTACAACGGCGCAGATCTTGGTGACCGCAGCGGATGGCACAAGGGCTGTATATGTAGTAGAACAAGTGATCCTGCTATCCTCCGAGTCCCGACTGAAGATGGTTTGGCTTGATGGAACAGAGGTTCGTGACTTTAATCCAGACACCCTGGAATACACTATCGTTCTGCCACAGGGAGCTACGCTGCCGGAGATAACGGCATTACCGATAGACACTCTTTCTGAATGGGATCAGAGTATGCCGGTGGAGATAGAGAACGGAATGGAGGTTCAACTCTTCTGCACCGCGCAAGATGGTTCTACAACGAACTATATTTTAACTTTTACCTACGCCGAGTGGTTGGCTTCAGCGGTGGTAGATAACGATGACTATATCTTCTACTATTACGGCGACCACCAATATAAAGCAGTCTCGATCGGTATCGGTATTCAGGTGGCTATCTATGATTTTGCAGGACGACTGCTTAAGATTGCAGAAGTGCCCACCGCTGATCCGGCTGATGTAGAGGTTCGCGTAGATCAACAAGGAAACCAGAAACTGCTCTCTGTCAAGCCTTCGGCTGCGGGAACGTATTTCCATGCGGAGTCCGGAAACTTGTACTTCTACGTCTTCTTTGATTCGAAGACCAAGAAGATTGAGAAGGGTGGTAAGTTTGGGATGCAATAATTAAAAATGTAATATGTACGGAATATTCAATGACAATTTTCCGCCTATTTTGGACGGCGTAGCTTTAACGGCGCAGAACTATGCCTATTGGTTGCATGAGAAGGGGTACGACGTACGTGTGATTACGCCTTATGCCCCTGGAGCTGGTGAGGTAATTGATAATGCGCCTTATCCAATCAATCGGTACGTCTCTGTTCCAATACCTTTCCGCCATCCTTATCGCTACGGCTTGCCGTACGCGGACGCGGCATTCTGGCGTAACTGGAGAAAGATGCGTTTTGAACTCGTACACGCCCATTGTCCGTTTACTTCGGGCTCCTTGGCGTACCGGGCAGCGAGAAAGCAGGATATACCCCTCGTCGCTACCTTCCACTCCAAATACCGCCAGGATTTTGAGCATAATGTGTCGAATAAGAAACTGGTCGATTGGATGATCAAACAGGTCGTTTCTTTCTTTGAGAAGGCAGATGAAGTGTGGATCCCACAGGCTGCCGTTGAACCGACACTTCGCGAATACGGTTACAAAGGTCATGTAGAGGTGGTGGAGAACGGTAATGATTTCTCTACGCCTGCACGCTTGGTCTCTGAGATGCGTGCCCAGATGCGCGAGGAATTAGGTATGGCGCCCGAAGATACCATGCTTCTTTTCGTTGGGCAGCATATTTGGGAGAAGAATATCGGATTCATCCTCGATTCACTTGCCTTAATCAAAGAGCGGCCTTTCCATCTCTTCATGGTAGGAACGGGTTATGCGGTTCGTGAGATACGGCATAAAGTGAAGGAGTTGGGTCTGCAGGATCATGTGACCCTCCTGGGAAATATTCATGACCGTGAACGTCTCAAACGAATCGATGCAGCGGCAGATCTCTTCCTTTTCCCTTCGCTGTACGATAACGCACCACTCGTCGTACGTGAAGCCGCTGCGATGCATACTCCTGCGCTGATGTTACAGGAATCGACGGCGGCTGAGGTCATTGACTCGGATGTGAACGGCTTCCTTACGCCGAACGATAAACAGGCATACGCCGATCGTCTTGCATGGCTCATGGAGCATCCTGACGTACTGACCAAAGTGGGAGACAAAGCCTCCACTACCATCGCCCGGTCATGGGAGAACGTGATGGATGAAGTCATCCTTCGATACAAAGATATACAGGAATCTTACCGACTGAAGCATGGCAAATAATTCGACTTCGAGCATCAAACCTTCCATGGTCATCTGGCCGATTCTCTTTGGCCTGATCGGGGTGGGGTATATGTTGTGGCGAGAGATGCACAACGGTATTCCCGAAGGACCTTTGGCGGTAGTGGACCATTGGTGGGTCTTTGCGATTCTCGTGGTGGTCTTTATGTTATGTAAGGATTTCTCGGGAATGTACCGGCTGCGAGTTATGTCCGGCGCACCGCTGACGTTCCGGCAATTATACCGAATCCGGATGTTATATGAGTTCACCTCCGCGGTCACGCCTTCCGCTGCCGGCGGTTCGTCGCTCGAGGTCATCTTTATTCATCGCGAGGGAATAAAAATCAGCCGCGCTACCTCCATGACCGTCTTGGCGCTCTTTCTTGATGAAGCCTTTATGGTGCTCCTCTTTCCGTTGCTGCTTTTATGCATCCCGTATTCGGAACTCTTCACCGCAGAGGGAGCGTTTCAGCACGGCTACCTATGGGCGTTCCTCATCGGCTACATCATGAAAGTCGTTTGGCTAGCCATCCTCTTCATCGGTATCTTCTGCAACCCCACCATTTTAGCAAAAATAATAGGCTTCATCTTCTCCATCAAGTTCCTCCGACGCTACCGTTCGCGTGCGCTGCGTACGGCGGTAGAGTTGCGCCAATGTGCGCGGGAGATACGCCATGAGTCCTTCGGCTATTGGATACGCATGATGCTCTCTACGGCAGGTATCTGGGGATTTCGGTTTTTAATTGCCAATATGGCGATCATGATTTTTAATCCGCTCTCTTTATCGGGAAACATGATGTGTTTCGCACGTCAGTACGTCTTAGGCATCGTCTGCATGATTGTCCCGACACCTGGTGGTAGCGGATTTGCCGAAGTGATGTGCGACGGCTTCTTAGGTGAATATATACCGTTTAAGATGTCCACGGTTCTCATCACCTCCATCTGGCGTCTTTGCACTTATTACTATTACTTAGTCGCAGGAGTAATCATTCTCCCGCAATGGCTCGGGAAAAGCAAACTGGTTTCTCATCTCCATCGATAACCGAGTACCAAAGAGATGGATTGCGGGTAGATGAGCGCGTTGGCAACTTCTTGCCCTTTCATCTCGCTGTAGAAGCTGGCAATGTCGGAGAGACTAACCTTGTAGTGCACGTTGATCTGAACGCCGATAGCAAACTCGTATCCTACGGTCGCGCAGACACCAAAATGGTTGTTATGCAGACTGTACAAACGGCTGTAGTCATGTGTGTCTATAGGCGTCGGAACGGGTTTGGTGGCTTCTGGTTCATCTACGTTGCGGAACTTATTGGCGATATTGCTCGCAAACGTGAAATGGGTGAATATACCACCTCCAAATTGGAGGTATCCTTGCTCCAGGCTTCCGAATCTTCCTAAGAAATACACCGGGATCTCCATACCGAATGACCATAAGTGGTTCGCCGAATCGCCGGCATGAAAATAATTCTCCTGCGCCGTGAAAAGTACTTGCGGTTGGATAGCGAAATGCTTGTCGATGGAGAAATCCAGAAATCCGCCGATCTCACCACCGATACGCATGTACGAACTCATCGGGTGGTGAGCTCTTGTGATGATGAAATTGCTCAGGTTAGCTCCTGCTAGCACGCCGCCGGATACTAATCTCGGTAGCTTCTCCTGATCCAGCGAGTCGATCATATTCTCCGTATCAAACTCGACCATCTTCTCTTTCACCTCGTCCAACTTAAGTTGCAGCTTGGTGTCCGTTACTTGCGCCGAGATGCGCATCGCAGGCATGCTCAATACTGTGAGCATCACCATTCCTATAATTCGTATGTTTTTCATAATTTATACACCTTACACAATACACCTTACAATGAGAACCGTACTGTTATCTTTACGCCGTTTCGACCCCACGCGCCGATCTTTCTGCGGCCATGGATCATCACGGGATCGCCGTTTTCGTCCAATATAGAGTTACCCATTGCGTCGCGTTTGGGGATCATATATGGTAACTCATAGTCGTTATACGTGATTCGGCGGATATAATCGATGCGGATGAACTTGAGGATATTCTCAAAACCCGCCGTGATCTCGATATACGGCAACTTGCCGATAGGCGATGACGTACGGTAACTGTCTTTGATATATCCGTCGTTGTCAAACGCATTCTTGATATCTCCATCCGCCCATGCCGTGTGCGGGAAATCGTACAAACCGTTACCGGTCTCCAGATACGGGTTGTTCTTCTTCGTCAGACCGCCGTAGATAGCAGCCACGCTGACCACTCCGCGCAGTTTCAACTTGTTGATGCCGGGAATACGGTTCATGATCCAGCCCTTGAAATAATAGGTGGCGAAAAGCGACACGTATTCATCCATCATGAACTCCATCGGCTTCATTTGGTTGAACGACCGCTGGGCTAACAGAATACTGGTACTCGATTGTGGAATATGCAGCTTCGTGAACGGCACTTTCTGCCAGATCATTCCTGTCTTGATACGCAGGTCCAAGTGTCCGAATGCGGAGAACCAGAACCGTTTGTCAAACAAAATCTCCGTTTTGTTATAGAAGAATCCGTCGCCGCCGTTATGTCGGTCGTCTAAGTATCCCACGGTGTGCGTCAGGTTGATCGTCGGCGCATCTTTCTCGATTCCCCAAGGGCTCTTGACACCGTTACGGTCAATCTGAATCTTTGATCCCGGAGAGTACTCTAATTCAAAAACACCCTCGTAATTCCGGTATGAACCGATATTTGTTATGTTCTTTAGATACGTCGTATCAGTGCCGCTGATCTGCTGTGTCCAATTCACTTTGTTGTATTGAAGCGCTCCGGCGGCGCGGTTATTGCTGAAATCGAAACTCGCACGCAACATCAGGTTGTTCTGCCATTCCTTCATGTACTCCGCCTTCGCGTGGAAAACATACTGCGCAAAAGGCATCGTAGGATTACTCGTCGGAATGGACATCAGGATATTATCCCTCCGTACGACATCCTGAATCAATCCCGGCTCCTCGACATCATACTGTGCCATCACTTGCAAGTGGTGTCGCTTCCCGTCGTACGGCTGAGACTTATGCTTCCCGAATGTATATACGAAAGTGGCGTTGTACTTCGGTAACAAGTCTTTGGTGCCAAACGCCACGTAGCCACGGAAGAAGAACTGGTCGTGAAGACGAGCTGTAGAAGCGCCGCCGATTCTTAGACGCACGCCCTCTAACATATTCCAACTCACGAAGTTATAAATCGGGCCAAAATCGAACTTACTGAGGTACATAAACTCCGCCTTTCTCGTCGGGATATACTCCAGTACGGCTGCATTTACAAAGAGTGCCAGACTGTTGAACTTAGGCGTATTCGTGAACTCGCGCACCAGATCCACCACCGAACTCTCGTATTTAGTCAGCGGTTCCGGTCGCATCTCATCGGTCCAGTATCCTTCCTCTACTACCTCGGCCGTCGAGTCGTTCAGTTCTGGCTCTGAGCCGGCGAGACTGGAGAAGGTCTCTTTCGATATAGGCGTCTCAAAATCCCAATCTGTGTATATTTTCGTCTGACGAGCTAACATGCCTCGCTTGTTGTTCAGGATATAGAACTTGGCATAAGTGCTCGTTCTGTCCGGCGCCCAGACACCATTCTCCAACTGTTTGTAGCTGTGCTCAATCGAGAAATTGCTCACGAAATTGAGGTTGATATCCGGTGGGATATTGATGGCGTATTTCTTAAGCCGATACGTACTGTCATTAACGATATACAAGTGCCCCGTGAATCCGTAACTCTCCGAGTTCACAGGCACGAACGCCAAGTCGATACACGGATAACCATCCACCATAATGGTGTCCATGATATAATACTGATAGAACGAAACGGCAAGGGTGGAACTCAGCGGCGATACAAATCGGTTGAACAGCAGATTCATACTGTTCTCATTGATATCGACGTCCTTGAAAATGGCATTCACGTTCTCCTGAAACGATTGAGAACCAATAATACTCTCTATACCGAAGATACGTTTTTTGTCCAGCACTTTCTTCTCGCGGTGCGGACGTTTCTGAAAATACTCCGTGTTCAAGTGTTCGCGGATACTCACTGTCACGTTCGGATAAACACCTGTCGAGTCGATATACTTCTCGACAAATGCAAAATCTCGCCAGAAAGGTTTCTTGAAATTAACTTTCAGATTATCCAACGCAAACGACATACGGCTATAACTCTTCGCCGTGTATTGGTCCTGCGCGGTCACGCAGAACGAGTCCTTATGCGCAATCACGTTCTTGATCAACTCTACCGCCGGATTGCCCTTTCGTCTGTATTCACGCTTACGGTTCTTTGGCGTCACCACGATATCTTGCAATCCATATACATCCGGCGTCAGCTTTACCTTCACGTTCTTGCGGTTTTGACCTTTACGAAGCGTCAACATCTCCGTCTTGTAGCCTAACATCTGAAAATTCAGCGTGTTATAACCGGCACTGTTACTAATCGTGAAATTGCCGTCTATATCGCTGGTTGTACCCACCTCCGAAGGAATCATACCTTTGTTGGTGGTCGATTTCAAGAAGTATATCTGTACGAACGGCAGCGTCTCACCGGTGTCGCCATCGACAACCGTTCCGGATATACTCGTCGTCTCCTGCGCCATTACCATCCCGGCAAAGCACAAGAATAAAAATATGTACCTTAATTTCTTCATTCTGAACTTTTATCTCTTATCTCTCAGCTCTCGGCTCTTATCTCTCAGCTCTTAGCTTACTGCTGTCTCAAACTCTCTTCGTGTATCAATTTTAATACCTCTTGCGCAAAATCGGCAGACAACCCATTCTCCTTTGCAAATTGCGCTACTTGTTCGCTCAACTGTTGGAACCGTTTGGGTTGTAATGGCGCTACGTCATGCGCTTTCTTCCATTTCCCGATTCGTCGGCTGACGTCCATTCGTGCCGAGATCGTCTCCCATAATCGCTCATCCAACTCATCTATCTCTGCCCGCAACCAATTAAGTTCCTTCTCTTCGGAAGGTGGGCAAATCAGACTGGCGAGACACAATCGAGACACAATCGAATCGAGGGTATTACCTAATTGAGTAGGAGTAATCTGCTGCTTGGCATCGGATAGCGCCTCCTCCGGCCGGCAATGAACTTCTACCATCGCACCATCCAAACCCAGTTCCTCAATCTTCTTCATCAGCTCCGGCACTTTCTTTGCATCGCCGCTCATATGACTCGGATCTAACAACATCGGTATATCCGGCCTTGCCAACCGTACCGCGTGTGCCATCGCCCAACACGGCTGATGACCACAACCACGATGAACGGCTATCACCGGCACACCCGTCTTCTCCAATCGCTCGATATTCCCAATCCACAATCCCGCATCGTTATTCACCGGATTCTTAATCAGAATACCTTTTAAATTTGAAATCTCAAATCTTAAATCACAAATGGAGTCTGCCAACGATTGTACAACAATCGGTGTAGCAGACGACCTGGCTCCTATCCACAAATAATCCACTCCCGCTTTCAAAGCCGCCTCTACATGTTCGGGAGTCGCTACTTCCGTAGCAATCTCCATCCCATAACGCTCCTTTACTTCCTTGAGCCACTCCAGCCCTTCTTCTCCCACACCCTGAAACGTGTGTGGGCTCGTGCGCGGCTTCCACACGCCCGCGCGAAAAATAAAAGACCATCGCGCATTGATGCGCGATAATGCCTCTGCGGTCTCAAGCACCTGCTCGCGATTCTCCGCCGAGCAGGGGCCTGCTATGTATATCAATTGGCTGATAATTAGTAATTTATCTGCATGTGGAAATACATCTCATCCGGCTTCCAACCCGGCTCATACGCGTAGTCTGAGTTAGTCACATAGACAATCACATAACCCACACCCACCTCGTAATCTGTACGCTGCGTGTAGAAATCGCCCGTTCCTTCGTCCTGCATGAAGCGGAATTCCGGCAACTGAATCAAGAACGCGTCTTTGGAGCCGGGGTTGTACTCGTGGCTCATCGTCCAAGATCCGTAGTCGTAGATGTACTCCGTGATTTTGTTCGTCTCGTAGTAGTAGCTGTACCAACCGTTATCTTGGTCAAACGCCCACGCACTCTGCGGCACATGGAAATCGACATTCACCTTGTTAAACTGACATGGCTCATTGATAATCTTGGTTCTCTCACAGCTGCTCAAACCGATCATCACGACTGCCATCAGCGCAAAAAATACGCCTTTTTTCATCATAGTCTTCATTTTATTTCTCAATTTTGCGTGCAAAATTACTACAAATTTTGCATATATGCAAATTTTATTATCTTTTTTCTTTATTTAGCACCATTAAAGCTTCCGAACCGCCTCCATAAACTGCTCACCCCGGTCCTCATAACTCTTAAAGAGGTCGAAACTTGCGCAACACGGACTCAGTAGCACGGTGTCGCCTTCATGCGCCGCTTGATAAGCGGCTTGTACTGCGTCGTGCAGATTGTCCGTGTCGATGATTTGAATGGGTCTTTCGACTTTCGACTTTTGACTTTCGACTAATTTCCCGAAATGTTCTCTTAACTTCTCATTATGCAGCCCCATGAATACCAAGGTGTGGCATTTCTCCTTCACCAACTCGTCAATCTCGCTGTAGTCGTTGCCCTTATCCTTTCCTCCTAAAATCAACACAGTCGGCGTAGTCATACTCTCCAGCGCGTACCAACAACTGTTCACATTCGTCGCCTTCGAGTCATTGATCCATCTCACGCCACGAACCGTCGCCACATATTGCA
>JAEEGL017441090.1_pt1 | contig 10525 bp, 10 predicted proteins | sample 9134231 | NCBI WGS metagenome assembly JAEEGL01 (sample SAMN16246548, study PRJNA631951) | gut metagenome | biome: gut microbiome; feature: rumen; material: fiber-attached | host: Bos | place: Iran: Karaj | collected 2018-10
ATAACAATATCATCCTTACGAAGACTGAATCCTTAAGAATGGCTGGCAGACCTGATAACCCTGTTTATGAGAGAAATAAAAATGTTTTGGTCATAGGCGGCAGCGGATCCGGAAAGACCCGTTTCTTTGTGAAGCCAAACATCATGCAGCTGCATTCATCCTACGTTATCACGGACCCCAAGGGAACCATCATTGAAGAGGTGGGAACAATGCTTAAGAAAGCAGGCTACGTCATTAAAGTCATCAATACCATTGACTTCAAAAAGTCCATGCATTTCAATCCCATGATTTACATTAAAAACGAAGAGGACCTTTTGAGATTTGTGAATGCCCTGCTGATAAACACGAAAGGAGAAGGAACGCAGTCGGGAGACGATTTTTGGCAGAAGGCGGAAAAGCTTCTCTATCAGGCATACATTGGATACATGTTTTATGAGTGCGTTGAGGAAGAGAGGAATTTTAGTACACTACTTGACATGATTGACGCTTCCGAAACGAGGGAGGACGATGAGAATTATAAAAACGCCATTGACCTGATGTTTGAGGAACTTGAAGAACGGGATCCTGAGCATTTCGCAGTACGCCAATACAAGAAGTACAAGCTTGCGGCTGGAAAGACGGCAAAGTCCATATTGATTTCCTGTGGTGCCAGGCTTGCACCGTTTGACATCAGGGCGCTGCGGGAACTCACGGAATATGACGAAATGGAGCTGGATAAGACGGGAGACCGAAAGACTGCACTTTTTATGATCATGTCGGATACCGATGACACCTTCAACTTTCTTTTAGCCATCATGCAGTCCCAGCTGTTTAACATCCTTTGTGACAAGGCTTATATGGATTATGGCGGAGCTCTTCCCTTCCATGTGAGGTTCATCCTGGATGAGTTTGCAAACATAGGACAGATTCCTAATTTTCATAAAATCATTACCATCGTCAGAAGCAGAAACATTTCTGCTTCTATTATTTTGCAGTCAAGGGCACAGATTCAGACGATTTACAAGGATCATGCCAAAACGATCGAAGGAAGCTGTGATTCAAAACTGTATCTGGGAGGCGCGGAAGGAGAGGAACTGAAAAACCTGGCTGAGCTTCTTGGAAAGGAAACAATTGACACAACGACCACTTCTGACACAAAGGGAAGCAGCCAGTCGCATGGCGTGAACTACCAAAAGATGGGCAAGGATCTCATGAGTCAGGATGAAATAGCGGTCATGCCTGGCGGCAAGTGCATCTTACGGCTTAAGGGTGGGAGAGCCTTTCTCTCGGACAAGTATGACATTACAAAGCATAAAAGATACAATCAGCTGTCGGACTATAACAAAAAGAACGCATTTGACGTTGAAAAGGCATTATCCACAAAGCTGACGCTTCGAAAAAAGCAAAAGATTGAAGTAATAGACGTGGGCTTGGTGGAAGATAAAAACTGAATACGGAATGGATAAATGGGGCGTGAGTCACCTGATGCCGGACCGGAAAAATTAGGAGCAGAAAAGTTAAAGGAGATTAAGAGAATGGAGTTTTTTGCATCAGCAGTAGGAACAATGCAGACGGTAGTAACGGCAATTGGAGCAGGTCTTGCCGTTTGGGGAATCATTAACCTGTTGGAAGGTTACAGCAGTGATAACGGATCCAGCAAGTCACAGGGAATTAAGCAGTTGATGGCTGGCGGCGGCATCGTGGTTGTGGCTAGAACCGTGATTCCCCTTCTTACGACGCTTTTCTAACGGGGGATGATAAATGTTTGAATTTCTCACGGATCAATTAGAGGAATTCATAAGGGATTTCTTGCGCGGCTGGGTTATGGCTAATCTGGAAGACCTGTTCAACGGAGTGAACAATAAGGTCGCTGGAATAGGAGCTGACATTAGCCGAACACCCAGCACATGGAACCCGACGATATTTAACATGGTGAGGAATCTGTCCGAAAACGTGGTATTGCCCATAGCAGGGATCATTATTACTTACGTTCTCTGCTATGAGCTAATCACGATGGTCATTGACAAAAATAACATGCACGAATTTGACACGGCATTGTTTTTCAAGTACCTTTTCAAGGCGTGCATAGCGGTCATGCTGCTCAGTCACACCGCGGACATAGTGATGGCAGCGTTTGATGTTGGAAGTCACATGACCTTAAGCGCATCCACGCTGATCGTGGATTCCACCACCGTTCACGTATCGTCATCGATACAGAGCATATTTACGACGCATCTGTATTCGATGCCAACCGGAGATTTGATTAGCCTCGGTTTTGAAACCATGATGTGCAAGCTCTGTCTCAGGTTCATATCGCTCCTGATTACAGTCATTATTTATGGGCGAATGATTGAGATATACCTTTATGTTTCCGTGGCTCCCATACCGTTTGCCACCTTGGCGAACAGAGAATGGGGAAACATTGGAACAAATTACATAAGGGGCATATTTGCCCTTGCGTTGCAGGGATTCTTTATCATGGTGTGCGTCGGCATCTATGCCGTGTTAGTGTCGCACCTGACGATAGATTCGGACCTGCACGAAGCGGTCTGGCAGATTCTGGCGCACACCGTCGTATTGTGCTTTTCCCTTTTTAAGACGGGATCGTTTGCCAAATCAATTTTGAATGCAAGGTAGGAGGTGAGAATGACGTGGCGGTTACGGTCGAAGTAGCGAAAGATCCGGCAAAGATAAAAAGCAAACTCATTGGAAATTTTACAAAAAGGCAGGTCATATGCTTTGGTACGGCGGGAGCCATAGGGATTCCACTGTATCTGATAACGAAAGGAACGCTTGGAACGGAAGCGTCCGCGCTTATCATGGTTGCGGTAATGCTGCCGTTCTTCTTCTTTGCAATGTATGAGAAGGAAGGGCTTCCGGCAGAACAGTATTTTATGCAAGTCATCATAATGAAATATCTAAGGCCTGGAATTAGAATGTTCAAGTCACAAAACAGGTTTGTTTTGGAAGCCGAGCGAAAGAGGATGGAAATGGAGGTAATGGCTCTTGAAGAAAAACAGCGTAAGCGGAAGCGGGCAAAAAGTAAAGGGAAAAAGTAAAAAGGAATCTGGTCTGGATTCCCTTTTTTGTCAGCTGACGGGACTTACGCTAAAAGAATATAAACGGAAAAAGGAACTGGAAAGAATTCTTGCAGGGAAAGGGAAAAAGAGCAGGGAAATCTCCACGCAGCAAACCATAGCGTTTGAAGAGGTTTATGAGGATGGAATATGCAAGGTGCATGACAATTTTTATACGAAGATGATAGAGTTCCACGATGTGAACTATGTGCTGCTGGATGATACAGAACGCGCCAATGTCCTGGGGCTTTATTCCCAATGCATTAACTGTTTTGATCCTAGCGTTACTTGTCAGTTGTTCCTGTTTAACAGAAGGGTAAACGCAAAAAACCTTGAGACGCAGTTTGACATTGCCTTGCAGGGTGATTCCCATGATGACATCAGGGAAGAGTATTCGGAGATGCTTAAGAACTTAAGTACCAAGGGCACAAACGGGATCGTTAAAGGAAAATACTTAATCTTTGGAGTGGAAGCGCCTAACCTGAAGGAAGCCAGAAGCAGGTTTAAGGGTTTGCAGTCTGACATAGTAAACCACTTCAGGGGAATAGGCAGCAATGCCAGGATACTAAACGGTGAGGACAGGATAAAACTTCTTCATGAGTATTATAACCAAAATGAAGAGGAAGCTTTTGATTTCAGCTATGAAAGGATGGAAGAAATCGGTGATACCCAAAAGGACCAGGTTGCACCGCATAAGATGGATTTTCGCAATCCAGGATACTTTAAGATGGGAAATGCATATGGGAAAGTGCGGTATTTTGACCTGGTTGCACCGAAAATCAGCGACGAGGTGCTGACGAGCATTCTTGACCTGGATGACACGCTGTGCGTTTCAATCCACTTTCGGACCATTGACACATTTAAGGCGATAAAAATGCTAAAACATGCCCTTTCAGAAGTTCAGAAGTCGAAGATTAACGAGCAGAAAAAGGCAGTTAAGGGCGGCTGGGACATGGACATTGTTCCGCCGGACATCCTGGTATATGAAACCGCGACCAAGGAACTGCTGGATGACATGAACACCAGCAATCAAAAGCTGATAAAAACCACCATTTTGCTGGCAGGTTTTGGAAAAACCAAGAAGGAAATGGAGATCGTCAGTCAGCGGATCCTGGGAATCGTTCAGACGGCTAACTGCGTGCTTACAGACTTGTCTTATGATCAGGAGAACGCAATGAATGCCGTGGCACCAATAGGCATCAATGATGTGAAGCTTCAAAGGAATCTTGTGACGAAGAATCTGGCGATACTTGTACCCTTTAACACCAGGGAGCTGTTCCAGACGGGCAAGTCACTCTATTACGGCTTAAACGCCCTTTCAAACAACATGATCATGGCAGACAGAAAGACGCTTAGAACGCCAAACGGGATTATCCTTGGCACGCCTGGATCGGGCAAGTCATTCTCGGCAAAACGAGAGATTTTAGGGTGCTTCTTAGTTACGACGGATGACATTTTAATCTGTGATCCCGAAGGAGAGTATTATCCGCTTGTAAAGACCCTTGGCGGCGAGGTAGTAAAACTGTCAACGAATTCCACGCAGTACTTAAATCCCATGGACATACAGCTGTCCCACATGGGCGACAGGGAAGCGCTAAAGCTTAAGTCAGATTTCATCATAACGCTCTGTGACATGATTGCGGGCAGAAAGAAGGGGCTGGAGAATGACGAAAAGGGCATCATAGACGGCTGCATAGACAAGATATATGAAAACTACTTTAGGGATCCAAAGCCGGAAAACATGCCGATTTTGGAAGACTTGTATAACGAGCTTCTTCGTTATGATCCAAAAGTAGCCGTGTCTGAGGCATTGGCGCTTGACGCAAAGCAAAAGGCAATCAGAATCGCGAACAGCCTTTTGCTGTACGTTCACGGATCACAGAACTATTTTAACCACAGGAGCAACATAGACGCACAGAACAGGATCGTATGTTTTGACATTCGTGACCTTGGAAGCCAGCTAAAGGAGCTTGGAATGCTGATCGTTCAGGATGCCGTGTGGAACAGGGTGTCGCTGAACAGGGAGAGAAAGATTTCAACAAGGTATTACTGTGACGAGTTTCACTTACTGCTACGAGAGGAGCAGACGGCAGAGTATTCCGTGGAGATTTGGAAGCGTTTCAGAAAATGGGGCGGAATACCTACCGGGCTTACGCAGAACGTGGGAGACTTTCTGCAATCAGCAAAGATCGAGGGAATCCTTGGCAACAGCGACTTTGTATATCTGCTCAATCAGAGCGTCAATGACCGTGAGATCATCATGGATAAGTTTAACCTGTCGGAGAAGCAGATGGAAAAGGTAACAAATTCCGATCAGGGATGCGGACTAATACTCTTTAATGATGCTGTGATACCTTTTATTGACAAATATCCGACGGACACGAAGAGCTTTAAGATTATGAACACAAAACCGGAGGAGGTGGAAGACAAACCGAAGGAAACGGAAGGAGCAGGCAATGGAGAAGAATAGTGATGGCGGGAAGAACCTATTTGAAGGCAATCCCGCTGACGGGGATTTTGGAGAGAGAAAGAGAGACGGACCCGATCCTGAAAAGCACGAGCGGAATAAAAAACAGGTGAGAAGAGGGGCTGAAAAAAACGGGCAAACAGCAGTGAATGAGAACCCTGAAGGCTTTATCGTAAACGTGAACCCTGAAGCTGGTTCATTTTCCCAAGGCAAGTCGGGAGAAACCTTTGAGGCTGGAAACAATGCGACAGAATTTAGAACGAAAGAGCAGACTGACTTTAAGGAAAATGCCGGGAAAAACATTAATGATGCCAAAGACGACAAAGCCGAGAAGGTTACCGCAAAGGAATACGGCAGAAAGCAGGCACGGAATAAAGCCGAGGAAGCCAAGGCAGAAGCGGAGAAGAAAAGGAAGCCTGACGGAGAGCCTCATTCAAGGGCAGAACGGGAGCATCACGCAAGGACGGAGAATGGCAAGGAATTTCATTCAGCCGGAAAGGTGGCAGGAGACTTTGGAGACATGGGCGCAGAGTTCATGTCAGGACATGAGATCAGAAAAAAACAAAGGGCAGCTATCAGGAACAGCAAAAAGCTACCGCCGAAGCAGGCAGCCGCATGGCGAAAGGAGATCCGCTCAAGGGCAAAGAAAAAACAGGGCAGGGTTGAGCTTGGTAACGGGTTTTACACCGTGACTGATCTGACGGATGGCGTGCTGGACAAGGGGACTGGCGAAAAGGACGATACTGCGGCTCGTGACATGGCAAGGCTGGGGCTGGAGACTGGAGAAAGCTTAGGAAAGGGCTGGCTTGAAGTTCGCAGGGAGGTTCAAAAGGACTTAAACGCGGATGCCTCGGCATTTCTTAAAGGATCGCTGGAGACTTCCAGACAGATACGCGAGAGGTCAAAGACTTTTTCGGAAAACATGAAGTTGCGCCAGAAGCAGGCGAGAAAAAAGAAGATCAAGCGGGATTATGCGAAAGAGTATCGAACGGCGCACGTCTTTGGCGGAGGCATAAAGGGATCCAAGAAAACCAAGGAGACGGCAAGTGCGGCTAGAAAGATCGTTGAGGCGTTAACTTCCGGATCAAAAACGCTGGTCGTTGTATTATGCGTACTTTTGGGAGTCGTGGTGTTTATCATCGGGGCGGGCGTGTCCATAGCAAGCCCAATCATAGGCGGAATCGTCGGAGGAACGCAGTCTTCGGGCTATCAGAGCAGTCCCTCGCAGATTGACGGTGCAGATCTTGCCTTTTCAAAGAAGGAAGTCGAGTTAAAGGCACAGATCAAGGCAATAGAGACGAGGTACCGCGGATATGACGAGTATTCATATACTCTGGGAACGATAGGGCATAATCCATTTACGCTGATCAATTATCTGTCTGCAAAGTACGGAAAGATAGAGCGGGCGGCAATGTCAGAAATTGACGGGCTGTTCAGCGAAGCGTATGTGCTCAGCATCGAACCCACGACGGAAACCAGAACGAGACTTGTCCAGAAATACAGGACCGTAACTAAGACCAGGTTGGTCACAAAGACGAGAACGGTCACCAAGGTCAGGCTTGTGCTGGATCCGCGGACGGGAGGAATACGGGAAGAGGAATATGAGGAAGAGGAGGAGTATCAGGAAGAGGAGGAATACCAGGACGTAGAGGCATATTGGGAAGAGGAGGAATACACGGTAAAAGTGTTAAAAACAACGCTGACGGTAACGCCACTGGAGACGGTGGTTGCAGGAAGGATGTCGGGGAACGCACAGGCACAGCAGCTCTATGCCGTGTACGGTTATTCTCACGGGCTGGTACAGGCATTCGCATCGCCCGTGGATTTTGACTGGAATTCGTGCATAGGCAGCCAGTACGGATATCGAGAAAATGAAACGACGGGTGCCATGGAACTTCACAGGGGCGTTGACATTTTAATGGCTGAAGGAACGAAAGTGAAATCTTCCATGGACGGCATCGTGAAGGAAGCATCCTACAGCGACCAATATGGATACTACGTCAGCATAAAGCACGAAAAGGGATACGTAATTCGATATGCCCACATGAGAAGTTATTGCGTTCGAGTGGGGGATCACGTGACGCAGGGACAGGAGATAGGCACTTCAGGAGGGATGGGAACGACGATGGGAAGTCACATTCACGTGGAGCTTATGAAAGGAAGTACCTACATGAATCCGCTGTTTTACGTTGCGAACGGTTACTAGAAAGGAGCATTTGAATGACGCTGGAAAAAATGAATGAGGAGATCAGCAGACTGGAGGAAAGCATATCCGAATCTCAGAAAAAGAGGGATGAGCTTGTGGAGATGCGGGATCGGGAGATCATGAAACAAACGCAAAGGGTCCTGGCCAAACATCACATCTCAATGAATGAGCTGATCAAACTAAAGAATGCCAGTGCAGATGAGCGAAGAAGCTTTTTTGGCACTAAGGAGGACAAAGGGAAAAATGAATAAGGGAAAGATTATCAAGGGGATAATGGCTGTAGCCTTAACGGTTGCAGCCATTCTTCTTCCCGGAGACATGGTTGCCCATGCAGCGCAGCCAGGTCAAACAAACATTGCGGAGGTGCCTGTTGAGATACTAATCGAATTACCGGAAGGGTACTACAAGGACGCCGCGAAGGTGGAGTTTAAGGTTGCAGGGAATGATGCTGCATCGGTGGAAATCAAGCAGGTTAAGGCACGGGCAGGCAGGAAAGGACCATACGTTGACGTGACGGAGACGATGAGCCTTGACATAACGGAAGACTGCACGGTTTATGTTGTTGCCGTGGATTCCACGGGAAAAAATTACGAGCGGAGCAGAAACATCACCTGTTTTGACAAGGAAAGCCCTACCTTGAATGCAGCGGTAAGCGAAGGGATGCTTACCGTGAAGGCGGTGGATGAGAAGTCAGGCATAAAAAAGATCATCGTCAACGGTTATGAATACCTGGAGCCCAAGAACGGAGAGCTTTCCATAAGGCTTACGCAATTTGACGGAGGGTATGAAGAGTTTGTGATCCGAGCGGAGGATTACGTCGGGAACCTGTCAACTGAATACAGAACGGCAAACCCTTACCACAAGGCTAAGGATGCCAAGGATACGGACAAGGATCCTGCAGAGGGACTTCCCGTCAGCGTTACGGCAACGAATCCGACAAGTTCCGTTGCCAGCGTAACGGATCACGTTGTTACCGACGCCTACGGCAACGTGATTAACGCAGAGGACATCATGGCGCTTCTGGGAATGTTCAGCGAGGAAATTGGATCAAGCGAGACCTTAACGGGCAAGGAGTTTTATACTTTTGTGACGGCGAGCGGCAAGGAGTTTTACCTGATCATAGACAAGTATTCAAACGGAGAACAGGTGAGGCTATTAACGGATGTTAGCGAAAATGACTTACTGAACATGACAAGCGACAACTCGCAGACGCTGCCCAGAAATTCAGCCGCAGCAAACTCCGGCATTCCAATTTTGGAATCTGCGCTTCCCAACAACCTTGCGGACGATTACGGAAAGACCAGGGAGGTTACGGATGAAGAACTGGCGCAGGAAGAAACGGAGGAACTGCAGCAGGAAGCCGCGCCAAGCAATGCCCTCATGGATTTTATAAACAAGAATAAAACGAACGTCATCATGTGCGGCGTTGCCGTGCTGGCAATCATCCTCGGATATTATTTCAAGGTCGTTAAAAAGAAGAGAAATGCTGATGATGACGATGACGAAGACGATGACGATGATGAGGGAGCTTCCGAAAAAGAAGAACGGGAAGACGTTTAACAACGAGATCATAACGAGAAAGGAGAAGGGCTAATGGCTAACGAAAGAAACGAAAAAACGGAAGGAACGGAATCTGAGAAAACTGACGGCGGACGAAATGAAATAACGCTGAAATTCGGAAAGGGCTGCGTCGGGGAAGAGTTTAAGGGCAGGGACGGAAAGGCATACAAGGAGATTCTTGTGCCTAACGTTGACAAGAATGACACCAGACCATGGCAAACCTTTGTAGTCAGATCCACCCAGGTGCACGACAACCAGTTTGGAAAGGGTATGTGGCTTAAGCTTCCCGCAGACGGAAACACTACCCTGCATCGGAGCACGGTCATTGGTGAGAAGCCCGATGGAAAGAAAGAATGGGGAACGGAAAAAACCGTCATTTCAAACAAGGAACTTAAGGGCATGATGGAGGCTTACAAGGAAAGACCAAGGGAATCCTTTAAGGACAAAATGGCTCAAAAGAAAGCGGAAGCCACTACCAAGAATGAAGCTTCCAAGTCCGCACCCAGACAAACCAAGACAAAAATAGCGGAGAACGCATTGTAAAACGAGAGGAGAATGACAATGGATAACTTTGACCATGAAGAGCTGCCTTTTGGCAATTTTGATGACGTGCCTGATTTTGGAAGAAATGAAGAGCAGGGAAAGGAGGAAGGAACGCTGGGGAAATGCCCCAAATGCGGCGGCGAAGTGCTATGGGGAACCTATGGAGCATATTGCAAGGAAAGATGCGGCATGACGCTGGCAAAGGCATTTGGCAAGCAATTTGACAGGGAGCAGGTACGGGCATTGCTTCGAGGCGAAAAGGTGCTTGTAACGGATCTGGAGAGCAAAAAAGGCGGTCACTACAATGCATGGCTTCATCCGGACGGGACGGAGCAGTATTCCTTTACAAACAAGGAAGGCAAAGAGATTAGCGGATTCCGATATAAGTTCACCATGGAATTTGCGGAAAGGGAAAAGAAGGATGAACAGACAGAATAAGGAAGCCGAGGTAAAAGCTTTTTTAACGCTGCTACTTGCCGTGATGGCGGGAATGCTTATGGGACGGCTCTTTGGCAAGAAAACGGTCAATGAGGTCGTGCGGCCATGCAAACGCTTTGTTTGCGGCGATGACGTCTTTGACTGTGACGATTGTTTTGATGACGATTATGACTGTGATTAGAAGGAGGAACGGTTTATGAGTAAGAATGAAGCGGTAAACAATCCCGAGATTGAAATTGAGGAGAAGAGCGTAAA
>JAEEGL012495196.1_pt1 | contig 10524 bp, 8 predicted proteins | sample 9134231 | NCBI WGS metagenome assembly JAEEGL01 (sample SAMN16246548, study PRJNA631951) | gut metagenome | biome: gut microbiome; feature: rumen; material: fiber-attached | host: Bos | place: Iran: Karaj | collected 2018-10
GACGAGTATGAAACATACCCGCGGTACCACTCAAATTATGCTCCCTGAGGAACATCACTTTAGGGTCCATCAACCCCTATGCCCTGACGCGGCAGAATCGGGAGGGATCTACTTGCACACGAGGCTTTCTGCCCTCCGGCTCGGGAGCGACAGCTTTTTCCTTCAGAACCCCCGGCTCGCACCAAACGCCGTCTCTCTCATGGCCATCCGGAAAAGCACTCTCCGTCAACGCTTTGTGGTTACTATATGAAGAAACAGTCTTTTTTGCAAGTATATTTATTAACAACTACCAACACTGTTTTATTTCTCATCTGTACTTTACTGCCCTACCGGGTTTATATGAATCCGGGAGGTCAAAAGGATATAGTCCCTTAGGGATGTTCTTCCAATTGAACCTTTTCAGATTGGATGCTCCTACTCCCGGGGTGTCTGCAAAACATATTGTACCACCGAGTTTTCCATAAGGGACAAGAAATGATGTATTGGCTTTGACGATGACGATATCATAAAAAGAGGGTTCAATTCCGAAATGGCGTAAAATCTGAGGGTCTCCGCTCTCAATCGGAGTTTCACAAACCATTATGTCTATATTTGCAAAATTGATAACTGCTGTTTTGCCTATACTCACATGAGTGCCTCGAGATGCTGGTCCCTCCATAGTGAAGACACCATCGTGAAGCGAACGAATCAGCCCTTTGCCGACAAACGGACCGGGCATATCGGGAGAATATGCGGAACCAATGCTGAACAAAGTGCTGTTACCAACACCGGTCTCGAAAGCCAATCTTACAGCAGCTTCGTCTTTAACGAAGAGACACATAGTCAAGTTGGAGTTCCGCTCCCTCAGTCTGAGCGCATGAGCCACACTGTCTCCCAGACTTCCGCTGTTGGGGCTGTCTGCCGAATCTCCGAGTATAACAGGTTTTCTGGTCTCCGGTTTCTCTGCCAAATCAATTATCTCGTCTATCGACATAAGATTCGGAAAGAGTTTTTCCTTGACCTCAAAGATCATTCCTGCCATTTCTTCAGCAATTATACCTGCTTTATCATCATTATCTGAAAGTACGACAACACAGGATGCCAATTCCTTGACATCCATCCATGGTTGAACATTGAATACAGAATAATCAAGGATTTTCCCCCTTGATACTGCGTCTTTTCCAATATCCATAACACTTTTGAACGGTCCGTTCAATGTCGTATAACCTGCAGGCGGCGTTATCACCGGCAACAGCAATGCGTTTTTGTGTATGGGCTGTCCGTTGACCTTCAGCATCCCCAGTCTGCCGGCCCTCAGGCCGGTTTCATAGAAATCAATATGGGGATATGTCTGATATCCGCAGATAATATCGCAATTCTTCAAAATTCTTTCAGTAATGTTGGCATGAAGATCAAAACATGCCGCTATCACCATCTCTTCTCCGACTTTTTTCCTGATAAATGATATTATCTTACCACATGCATCATCATGACTGACAGTACTAGTTGCTCCGTGAAGAGAACAGAATACAGCATCAAAATCACAGTCTTCCATGTACCTATTCAGCTTTTCAAGAAAAAGATTGAAAGCCTCATCGGAAACCTTTCCTCCTGCACAGCCGAACATTGATATCGTTGGAATAACCGTACCTCCGGCTTCTTCAACCGCATCGATAAAACCCTTGGAAGAGCAACACGGCAGATTCTTGCATTTGTCATAGAAATCCCTTCCTTCAGCAAATCTTATGGCTTTAAAGCCATCAATGCTAAGGATGTTGGGATTGAAGGAATTAGTCTCATGATAAAATTCACAAAGAAGAATGGATGGTCTTCTGGTCATTTCATACTCCTAAATCAATCGAAAAGATGACAGGCAACAAAGTGATTAGGCTTTATCTCAATAAGACCGGCATCACATTTGAGGCATTTTTCGAAACACTTTTCACATCGTTTTGCAAATCTGCATTCATCAGGCAAATTGATGGGACTTGTAATCTCTCCCTTCAGCTTGATTCTCTGACGTCTGTTATTCAAATCCGGAACAGGAATGGCGGAAAGAAGAGCCTCGGTATATGGATGCAGCGGGTTTCTGAACAATTCATCTGCCGGGGCTTTCTCGACAAGTTGCCCAAGATACATCACCGCGATATCATCACTGAAATGATTCACAACTGCGAGATCATGTGTAATGAAGATGTATGTCAGTCCGAGATTTTCCTGCAGTGATTTAAGTAGATTCAGAATTTGTGCCTGAATGGAAACATCAAGCGCGGAGACGGGTTCGTCACAGATAATCAGTTTGGGTTCCATTGCTATTGCCCGGGCGATTCCTATGCGTTGCCTGCGTCCGCCATCAAGCTCATGCGGGTAGGCGTTTGTAAGTCTGGCAGCAAGACCTACAGTATCCATAAGTTCGGAGACTCTTGCCGACAGTTTTTTACGGTCTGTAATGATTCTGTTGAGCTTGAGAGGTTCTGCAATGATTTCACTTACCGTTTTTCTCGGATCAAGAGATGCATATGGGTCCTGGAAAATAATCTGTATGTTGCGTCGCATCTTCCTCATTTCTTCTCTGCTCAATGAAGTCAGCTCAACACCATCGAATTTCACAGAGCCTGATGTCGGTTCAACCAGCCTCAGAATAGATCTGCCAGTGGTAGATTTTCCGCAGCCTGATTCGCCTACAATACCCAATGTTTTACCTTTTTCAATTGAAAAAGAAACATCGTCTACAGCGTGAACCACTCCTTTGGGGCTTTCAAAATACTTCTTCAGATGAGAAACTTCCAGAATTGTTTCTGCCATATTAGTTCACCTTCCTTTCTATTTCAAAGCCTGGTTCCTCGTACCTCATGCATTCGACGAAATGGGTTTCTCCGAACCATTTGGCAGCAGGTTTCTTTTTCCGGCATTCTTCTGTCCCATAACGGCATCGAGGTGCAAATGGACATCCTTCGACCAGACGCGACGGATCCGGGGTAAGTCCGGGTATCGGAGTAAGGGATTGTCTTCTTTGATTGATATTCGGCAGACTGTTGAAAAGACCCTCGGTATACGGATGCTTGGTGTCGTTGAACACATCCTCAAGAGTCCCCTTCTCAATGATTCTCCCGGCATACATGACTGCAACTTCATCACAGACCTCGGCGACAATACCTAAATCATGGGTAATCATGATCATTGCCATATGATATTTTTCCTTGAGTTCCTGTATTGTTTCAAGGACCTGTGCTTGAATCGTCACATCAAGTGCCGTTGTCGGCTCGTCTGCTATGAGAAGATTCGGATTGCAGGCAAGCGCTATGGCTATGACGACACGCTGCTTCATACCACCTGAGAATTGATGCGGATATTCCCTGGACCTTTCCCTCGGAATTCCGACAACCTCAAGCATATCCCCCGCTTTATCAAGAGCTTCAGCCTTATTCATTCCCTCATGCAGCATGAGCGATTCAGCTATCTGCTCACCGACGGGATAAACAGGATCCAAGGCAGTCATCGGGTCCTGGAATATCATTGCAACTTCCTTGCCCCGAATTCTGTTCATTTCCTTATCGGAAAGCTTCATGATGTCCATGCCGCCAAGTTCCAGCTTGTCTGATTTCACCACTCCGAACTGGTCTGAAATCAGCCTCATGATTGCCATGGCAGTAGATGTCTTTCCGGCCCCAGTCTCACCGACCAGCCCGATTGTCCTGTTTCTTTCCAGTTTCAGATCTATGCCGTTTACTGCATACACTGTAGATTCATCGGTATGATATTCAACAAACAGGTTCTTGATTTCCAGAACCGTATTTCTTATGTTGTCTTCCACTTCTGGGACCTCCTCAGTGCTTAAGCTTCGGATCCATCGCATCACGCAACCCGTCACCGAGCAGATTGAATGCTATTACAGTAACCAGAAGCGCGAGACCGGGGAAAAGAGTCATGTATGAATACCCCAGGAGATAGTTTCTTCCCGAACTGAGCATGCTTCCCCATTCAGGAGCCGGTTTCGGAACACCAAGACCAAGGAAACTGAGCGATGCAGCGGATATGATGGCGGAACCCAGCCTGAATGTCGTCTGTACGATTATAGGTGCAAGAGAATTCGGAAGAATATGGTGGAATATTATCTGAAGGTTTGTTGCGCCCACCGCCCTTGCAGCCTCTATGTATTCATTGTTTCTTACAGTAAGGACAGATGCACGGGTCACCTGTGCGAAAGTGCATATTGTAGAAACCCCGACTGCTATCATCAGATTCAGCGTGCTTTTTCCAAAAGCAGATACAACTGCTATGGCAACAAAGATTGTCGGAAGTGACAGGAAAAGATCGTTGATTCTCATGATTATGTTCTCGACAACCCCACCTACATACCCGGCAATGGCTCCCAAAGGGACTCCGAATATAAGACTGACAAAAACAGCGACAAAGCCTACGGATATTGAATATCTGGCACCGTAAAGCACCCTGATGAATATGGAACGGCCCATCTCATCCGTACCGAATAGAAAGTCTTTGCCTGGTTTCTGAAGTCTGGGTCCGATGCTTGCAGTAACTTCGGTATCATAGTCGTAAATGAAACCGGAAGCGATTGAAACACCTATAATCAATACGATAATCGCCAAACCGAGCATTGCACTTTTATTCTTGCGAAGCCTTCTCCAGACTTCCTGGAACTGCGAACGTTTTTTCGGAGCGGTCATGTCTTTCATTTTTCAGCCACCCCCTTTGCTGTTTTTTTATTTTTCTTTTTTCCTGCAGATGAATACTGAGCCTTGATTCGAGGGTCAACATATGCATAGATTATGTCGATTATCAGATTGATAAGGCATGTTGCAATTGCTGTCAAAATTATGAACCCGGTAATTACAGGAATATCCCTGTCATCAATAGCAAGCACAAGCTGTCTTCCTACTCCGGGCCAGGCAAAGACAGTTTCTGTCAATACACAGCCTGCCATGACATATGCAAATTGCATGCCACTAGCATTAATGATGGGAATAAGTGCATTTTTAAATGCATGCCTGAGAACTGCAATACGCTTTGAGACACCTTTTGCCCGTACGGTAGTAATGTAATCCGCACGAATAGTCTCAAGCATGGAAGATCTCGTGGTTCTCGTGACGAACGCAGCAAGACCGGTCCCTTCCGTAAAAGCGGGAAGGATTACGCTATACCATACGCGGTTTCCACTTGCCGGAAACCAGCGGAGGTTCAATGCAAACGCGATTATCAGCAGAAGGCCGAGCCAGAAGTTCGGGATCGAAAGACCAAGGAGGGAGAATACCATAGATGCTCCATCCTGAATTGAATTCTGATGAACCGCCGCATATATCCCGAGAGGAATGGAAATCAACAAAGCAACGAGTATTGCTGCCAATGCCAGTTCCAAAGTCGCAGGGAATTTCTGGATGTAGAGTTCAAATACAGGTTGCCGCGTTACATACGATGTCCCGAGATTACCTTTCAGCAGATTGAATATGTAGTCGAGATATCTTATGACCACCGGTCTGTCAAGACCATATTCATGCCGTGCAGCCTCAATCTGCTCATCCGTAGCATTTTCACTGACCAACTGATATACCGGATCACCTTCTGCTATGTCCATTATGAAAAACACAAGAAAAGCGATACCTAGGATTACAGGAATCAGAAGAAGAATTCTTTTGGCAATGTATCTGAGCATGCCCTTTCTCCCAATAATAAAGTCCGCCCTCCGCAAGAAAGGGCGGACCTAAAAAGTATTACAGTTCTACGTAAGCTGTTGCGAAGTTATGCACCTCGGAAATATCCGGAGTGAAACCTTTGAGCTTCTTTGTTGCACCGACATGCACGTCTTCGTAGAAAAGAGGCATAATCGGGACAAGACCGATTGCATATCTCTGTGCTTCTGCATAGAGAGCAAGGCGCTTCTCGTTGTCATTCTCAACGATAGCCTTATTAATCAGCTCATCGAAATAGGAATCGGCAAAATGGCTTCTGTTGGAGCCTGAACCTGTTCCGAGAAGAGGTCTGCAGTTTGTGTCGGGACCCAGATACTCGTTCGCCCAGTTATAAAGGGAGATGTCGTAGTCTGCTTCCTTGAACTTCTGCTTCAATACGGTCTTCTCCATAGTCTCGATTGTCATCTGAACACCGACATCCTTGAGATTCTGCTGGATTACCTGAGCCTGGAGCTCCTTGTCATTTCCGGAACAAATCATTGTAATCTTGAGCGGATTGCCGGCGTTATAACCTGCGCTTGCAAGCAGTTCCTTGGCTTTTTCGGGATTGTAATCATAGTGCTCGAGATCTTCAGTAAGGCCGTATCCGGGAGAGAAGAACGTATATGCTTCAGTTCCGTTTCCTTCCGCAGCAACCTCAATCACCTGCTTTCTGTTGATGGCATAAGCAATTGCCCTTCTGACATCTGCGTTGTCAAACGGCTTTCTTGTAGTGTTGAAAGTCACATAGTTCATCGTATCACCACCGCGCTCCAGAAGATCGACATCTTTGCTGTTGCGTATGGTGTTGAGATCAATGCTTGCCGGGAACAGACATACATCGATTTCGCCGGTCTGAAGAGAAATCAGACGTGCGGAAGCTTCAGGGATGATTCGGAATGTAATGATTTCTGTTTTCGGCTGCTCACCCCAGTAGTCGGCAAACCGAACGACTGTAGTGTGGTCATTGAGAATCCATTCGCGCAGGACGTAAGGACCGGTTCCAATAGCTACGCCCTTCTCGGAATCAGCCTTTACAGCTTTCTCGTTCAAAATACTGAGAGTTCCGTTTTTCAGGAAGAACAGGATGTCCTGACAATTGTCTTTCAGCGTCAGAACGACATCATAGTCCCCAGATGCCTCAACCTTATCGATGTGAGAGACATAATCTGCAGTAAACGAGGAACCAAGGGCCCTGTTGAGAGTGAATACGACATCAGATGCCTTCAGTTCTTCACCGTTATGGAATTTTACACCTTTGTGAAGGTGAAAAACCCACACCAAATCGCTTTTCTGTTCATAGCTCTCTGCCAGATCGCAAGCAAACCCTCCCGTGCCATCATCCTTGATAAGCAGGTTGTGAGTCAGACAGTAAAGAGAGAGATTGGGACGGCTGTTTGAGCCCTGAGGATCAAGTGTCGTAACATTCTCATCTGTTCCGATAATCAATTCCTGCTTGATTCCTCCGGTACTTTTTGTTTCGGTCTGAGCCCCGGCAAAAACAGAAGATAGTGCCAGAAGCAGTACAAATAGAATAACAAATCCTTTTTTCATCTTTTCCTCCTGAAAAGTGGAATAAACCAATTTCAGCATAACACACATCTTGGAGTAGTCAACATTAAAAGTTGTTATTTCCACAAATTAAGCCGAAAGAGTTGCGAATTCCACATTATATCTGATTGATTTCAACAGTCAAAATGGTTATCATGAAAATACGGCAGGGTTTGAGGATGTTAGCCAAGGATCGACATAACGCAATCATTGAAATACTGCAAAGCAACGGAATAATACGTATCTCGGACATCGCATCAAGATTCGATGTATCTCTGGAGACAGCAAGAAGGGATTTAATCAATCTGCAGGACCGCGGACTTGTTTTGCGGGTAAACGGAGGAGCGGTCCTTAACTATGAACAGAAGAAATCCTCTCTGAACCGCATGTACAACAGTTTTGCAGAAAAGGATGCCGTTGCAAGAGAAGCCGCCAAACTGGTCCATGACGGTGAAACCATTTTCCTTGATGCGGGAACTACCGTTCAGATGATGGCCAGGAACCTTAAAACTCATCATTATCTGACCGTAATCACATATTCTCTTCTGGTCTTGGAGGAACTACAGAATACAGATAATGAGGTAATAATGCTCGGAGGCACTCTCAAGAAAGACGAGCATTTGTTTTATGGAAATGATACTGAAAAAATGCTCCGCGGCTATTTCGTAAACAAAGCCTTCATATCATGCATGGGAGTCAATTTCACAGACGGCATTACTGATTTGGAAGATCTGGTAAACCGTGACGTTCTGAAGCAGCACTCAAACCATCTTGTTCTCTTGGCAGATAGCAGCAAGTGGGGAGCCAGATCCAAGATCTATATAGGTCCGGTAAACATGATTGACACTTTCATAGTAGACAGTCACCTCGATATACACATGATTTCAGAGCTCTCTTCAATGGACAAGGAAGTGCTGGTCGCGCAAGTAAACGAATCAGATACTGATGAACCGCATCTCTGATTCATGAACCATCAACAATGAAAGCCACATTATCTGTTATTCTGTCAGCAATTCTTTGGGGAGTTATTTCATTATTCGTTAAAGCATTGGGTAATTTGGGATTCAGTGAAATACAGATTTCCCTCGTAAGAACCATGGTGGCAATGCTGGTATTCTCAATTTCATCTACAATCAGAGACCCACGTATTCTTAAGATCAGACTTAAAGATCTGTGGATTTTCATAGGAACTGGTTTTTTAAGCGTATTTCTTATGAATCTCTCATATTTCTACACAGTAATAAACGGCCAGACATCCGTTGCTACGGTTCTGCTCTACACCGCTCCGGCATTCATAATTGTTTTTTCTGCTGTGTTTTTCAAAGAACGCATAACCCATATGAAGATTCTTTGCCTTATCCTCACTATTACGGGGTGTGTGTTTGTTTCCGGAGTAATCGGCAACAGCAGCAAAGTCGGTTATGACGTTCTTCTCAGCGGATTTGCTGCAGGAATGACCTACTCGCTGTATTCAATATTCGGCAAGTATGCCGAAAAATACGGTTACCATGCCATGACGACAACAACATGGACCTTCATTGTTGCATTCGCCTTTTCTCTTCCGTTTTCGCATCCGTTTGCAACAATCAGACTCTTGTTTTCAAGCTTTGAAGCCGCAGCTTGGGGGCTCGGGATAGGAATAATCCCCACTGCCGGGGCTTATTTCTTTTATACATGGGGTCTTCAGAAGATGGAGGCAGGAAAGGCAGGGATACTGGTTTCTTTGGATTTGCTCATAGGAACAATGATAGGAATAATATGCTATAAGGAACCATACAACCCAATGAAAATTATAGGAATACTCCTTGTTCTGGTCTCCGTTATTGTATTGAACATCCATAAATCCAGGAAATCAGAAGACAGTCTCAGATGACTTGCGGCTCATAGTTGTCTTTACGGGAAACAATCAGACAAGACTTGGCAAAAAGGACTGTGGTTCTTAACCGAGAATCTTCTCGGTCATTTCAGCGGCATCGCCGGAATAGTCCGAGGCATCAAGAGACGCGGCCACCTCTTGCGAAGTCATAAACTTCAAAACAGATTTGTCCGAAGACAGAAGTCCGACAAGAGGATTCGCTTCTCCGTTCTGAACCGCAGCCCAGGCCTTGAGGCTGGCTTCCCTTATGACCTCGTGCATGGCCTGGCGGTCGGCTCCGCGGCGGCCAAGTTCCATGAGAAGACGCTCGGTTGCAGCGAATACCCCGTAGGCTTCCAGGTTGCGGCGGATCGGGGCCTCATGGACATTCATGCCGCTTACAACCTTCAGAGCAGTTGCAAGGACCTCATCAAGGGCAAGGAATGCCTGCGGCAGGAACAGACGGCGGTTTGCGCTGTCGTCCAGAGTCCTCTCAAGTATGGACAGCGAGGCATTGTCCCAGGCATTGGGGACAAGCGAATGGACGTAGCGGCAGAGGCTGTCAATCTTCTCGCAGTTTATCGGGTTGCGCTTGAAAGGCATGGCGGAGGAACCGACCTGGGATTTCCCGAACGGTTCGCACCACTCGCCTATCGCCGTGCTCTGCAGCATGCGGAAATCAAGGGCGAACTTGGCCAGGACGCAGGAAAGCGAATCCAGGACATGCATGACGCGAAGATCCTGGGTCCTGGGATAGACCTGGGTGGCTCCGTCGAACGCCGCAAGACCAAGTTCATCCATGACTGCCTTATCCAGCTCTTCTGAAGTCATCGGAGTGCCGGCAAGCAGGCACTTGTAGCTTGCCCTCGTTCCCACGGCTCCCTTCATGCCCTTGCCCTTGATTTCAAGGCCTTCAAGCTCACAGATGCAGCTGTCAAGATCCTGGACAACCAGCGCAAGACGGTAGCCCACGGTCGTAACCTCGGCGCTCTGGATGTGAGTGAAGGCCATGCATGGAACATTAGCGTATTTCCTGACCTTGTCTGCAAATGCCGAACGCAGAGTCCTGACCTTTTCAAGAACAAGCGACAGCGCCTGCTTCAGGCGCAGGGCGTCGGCATTGTCGAGGATATCCATGCTCGTGGCCCCGAGGTGGATGATGCCGCCGCCGACCTTGCACTGCTCGGCGTAGGTCTTGATCTCGGCCATGAGGTCATGGTGGATGACACCCTCGATTTCAAGGGCCCTTTCGATGTCTATGTCGGAGGCATGGGCATTCAGGTCTTCAAGCTGGGCGTTGGAGACGATTCCTGCCCTGTTCTGGGCGGAGGCCAGCGCTATCCATACCTTGCGGAGAAGAAGGCGCTTGTTGCGTTCGGACCAGATCTCCTTCATTTCGGAGGAGCCGTAGCGCCATGTCAGCGGGGAAATGAAAGTGTCGAAACCGAAGTC
>JAEEGL012968960.1_pt1 | contig 10524 bp, 4 predicted proteins | sample 9134231 | NCBI WGS metagenome assembly JAEEGL01 (sample SAMN16246548, study PRJNA631951) | gut metagenome | biome: gut microbiome; feature: rumen; material: fiber-attached | host: Bos | place: Iran: Karaj | collected 2018-10
GTCCTTCGTTCCGTCGCCTGTGGGCTCTGCCATTGGTGTCGGGTCTTTGGGCTCGCCGCCTTTGTTCACGCCGTTGAGCGAGTAGAGGAATCCCTTGTTCTGTGCGGTCTCGATGGTGCCGTTGTAGTTGGTGATGATGCCGCAGACAATGACATCGTCGCCCACCTTTATCTGCTCGTCGCCATCGGCAAACTTCTTGTTGCCAAGGTATTGCACACGGTAGGCATAGAACTGGTTCTTGGCCGTGCCGTCGGCAGAAATGTAGAAGGTTCCGTTTCCGAACTGCGTGGTGAACTCCTCCTTGATGGAGACGACCTTGCCTTTAATGTAGTAGTACCTGTCGGTCTCCTCGCCCGACGTCAGCTTCTTTCCGAAGTTGATGGCCGCAATGGCGTTGAAGGGGTCGCTGGCGGTTCCTGTTCCGGTGCCGCCCTCAATCTCTGTGCTGGTGCCCGGGATGTTTTCGCCTGTTCCGGGAATGTCGTAAGGTTCGGGCACGTCCTCACATGCCACGAATGTCAGGGCCGCCAGGGCCACCAACATTAATTTGCTGAAAATCTTTTTCATATCTGTTTTTATTAATTAGTTCTTTGTCTGTATATTCTTGCGTAATCTATGGTTTTGTTATTCAATCACCTCGATGTCGCTTTCCTTTCTGATGAGCAGCTGCCAGGTGTTGTTGAATCTTGTGGCTATGCCGGTGAGGTTGCACTTGGCAGGCCGTTTGTTCACGTTGTCGTAGGGCAGCTTACGGGCTGCGAACTTAGCGTAGGTGCTGGTTCGTACGACGAACTGCGACTCAGGAATCTCGTTGATGGCACGGTTCACGCATCCGCCGATGAGCGAGACGGTCTTGTCTACCGTGGTGTCGGGGGCAAAGGTTCCGAGGCCGTCGACAGGTATGAACGATACGTCTTTCAGTTTGATGAGCTTTCCGCAGTTCTCATCTTTATCCCAGTTCTTCAGCTCTGTAGCCGTCATCTCTATAGGCTGGATGACCGTGGCGTCGGGCGAGCCCACATATTTGTAGTGCTTTTGGAAGAGCTCCTTGTTCATTCGGCCTATGCCATTGCCGTTGTAGGGCTGTCCTATCTCCGGCTGCTTGCGGTATCCGCCGATGAAGAGGTCTTTCAGGTCGATGACGATTTCCTGTCCCTCGGCCAAGAATCCGTGCATGCCGCTCTGGTTGACGGCCACGATGATGGCTCCCGTCTCGTCCTGCATGGTGAACTGTTTGTAGAGGTTCGAACCCAGGTCGTTGCCAGTCACGCGTCCGCGTATCTTGATGTTCTCTGTTATCTGCTTGTTCTGGTCGGTCGAGGCAAAGACGTTGGGATACATGGTCTTCAGCTCGGCGATGCTGATGATGCCCTCGTCGCTGATGCTGCTGTTGCCAAACGGCGGTTGACTAAAGCTGGGCTCGTCCCAGTCTTTCTGACACGACGTGAGGGCTACGCTGAGGAACAAGGCGAGTGAAAGCGCCCGCAGGGCCTTATAATATATTATGGTATACATATTTATATATATTAGGTTAGAAGTAATAAGTCAGAATAAACATGCCGTTGATGCCGTTGGCATAGAACTTGTAGGGGCTGTTCTGGAAGGAGTAGGTGCGTATCGACTCGCCGTTCTCGTCGACGTCGGTACGGCTCTGCTCACGTCCGCCGGTCACGATGCTCATGTTGTTAAGGATGTTGGTCAGCATGAGGTTGAATCCCAGTCGGTTTCCGTTGCTCAGGTTGTAGCTGCGACCGATGGATGCATCGAGCATGAATCCGCCGTTGCCCTTGGCCTGCGGTGGCAGCACGCTGTAGTCCTTTTCGGTTCCCTCGTTGTTGTATTTCAGTCGGCCCTCATAGCGCGTCACCGGTGTGTAGTAGAGGTAGATGCGGTCGTAGTAGTTGCCGATGAGGTCGATGTACCAGTAGTTGGCGTGATAGGCCAGGTCAATGCTGTAGGCAGAGAGCGGCGTGCATCCCTCTCGTATGCCCTCGCTGTGCACGCGGTCGTAGTAAGTGCGGCCGTCCTCGGAGAGCATGTAGGCCACATCGGCATTGTTTATGTATTTGGCCTCACTCACCGTGGCCAGACCCTTGATGTTGAGCCAGTCGGTCACCTTTAGGTTCAGGCCCACCTCTACGCCGTAGTATTCCTTCTTAATGCCGGAGAGCGAGACGTAGGTGAACGAGCGCTTGTCGTCCATGTAGTACATCGACTGCTCGGTGACATTGCCGAGGTGGCTGTAGTAGGCGTTGATGTTCAGCTTCAGGAGCGAGTTCGACAGCTGGTAGCCGGCTTCGGCCGAGAACACTCTCTCGTTCTTCAGTCCGCGCACGAAGTCGTTGTTCACCTGTGCGGCCTGGAAGGCGGTGCGTGGTGCCGGGGTCTTCAGCTCATAGCCCACGCCGAGCATGACTGCGTGTCCGTGGCCCAGATTGATATGATTGCCCACCTTCACACCTCCATCGAGGAAACGCGCCGTTCCGCTCTTGCCGTAGGAGTTCTCAGGGGCCAGACCGTTACGCATGAGACCCTCACGCTGCATCGTAGTGCCGCTGATGCGACCGTTGGCAAAAAGATGGAACCTGCTCACGTCGGAAGAGACTCCTGCCCATGCCTGAGCCTTGTTCACGAAGATGTTGTAGTCATAGCCGAAGATGTCTCCTTCACGAACCTCCTGGTTGGGCTTGTTCAGGTCGTACTGAGCCTCCTGCCCGTCCTCTCCGTAGTTCTTCACCACGTAGGTGTTGATGTTGTGGAACGATTTTGCTCCGAGCAGATCGTCCATCGTCTGATAGTGCATACCCTTGTTGGTCGACAGCTGTAGTCCGGCGTGCAGCTGTGTGTTACGTCCCAGCGACTTCTCCAGATAGCTGGCCAGCGAAAGCGAGAGCTGGTCGTCGTGGTAGCGCTGTAGGTAGTACATGGCGTCGCTGCCCTGCAGGGTGGCCATGCGGTTGGCGTAGTACATGCGGTCCCATTGCACCTGCCGGTTCTCTTTCGATGCCGAGAGATAGTCGTAGGCTGCCTGCCAGTTGCGCATGGCCGCTTCGTCGCGGTCTCCGTCGTAGGGTGCCCACACGTCGAAATAATAGCTCGGCATGCCGCTGTAGTAGTCAGGGGCGGGGTTGCTGGAGTTATTGTAGTTCAGGCGCGAGCTGCTGTACATGGCATACTTGCCCAGGAGGCTCGTGGAGAGCTTCGAACTCTCGTCAATCTTCCAGTCCCACGTCAACATGGCAGCCGGGGCGAAGTCCTTGACGATGCGCGAGTTTCGCTTCTTGCCGTCCTGATAGCCCCAGACCGAGTTGTACAGGCGGTCGTTGGCTATCCAGTACATCTCGTCGGTCGAGGCGGCCTGCGTGCCGCGCTCCGTTGGGTTGCCCCAGGTGACGAGTGAGAGCGAGTGCTGGTCGTTGAGCATCTTCTCGGCACCGAGGTAATAGCTTAGTGCGTTGTACGACGTGCCGTCAACAAAGCCCAGACCTTGTCCCCAACGATAGGTGAGGCTTCCGGAGAACGCCCAGCCGTTGTTCATCACACCCGTATTATAAGTGTACATAGCGCGTACATTATAGTTACGATTGGCTCCGGCGAGTGATGCTCGCTGGCCTGTAGGCATCGACGAAGGGCGGAAGTTGTAGTTGTTCGACCCGCCCATGCCCGTCATCATGAAGATGGCGTCCTCGAAAGGAAGTGCAGACTCCTGCGAGCGTGTCTGGTTGTTCAGACCGCCCACGAAGCTGTAGCGGAACTCGCCGCGCTCTGCATCGTTCACGGGGTTGCCGTTGATGTAGATGTCGTTGTACTTCGACCCGTAGGCACGGTATTTGAACCGCGCAGGGGAGAACCGGTAGCCTACCTCGCTGGCGTAGGCGTTGCGGTTCGAGGTGATGACGGACACACTTTGGTCCTCATCATCGGAACTGCCCAGCTGTGCCTCCGTGAAGGAGAACGCCTGTTCACCCTCGCTGTCGAGGGCAAGCGAGTCCACCTCCTGGCCAAGGGCCGGAGAAGAACACAGCATCAGTGCCACGAATAGTTTAAAGTCTTTTCTCATGTTATATTAGGTTTAGTAATCAGTTTTATGCATGATCGGAACCCTTGGAAAAAGCCCCTGGAAACCCCTCTGGAGTTTAAGCCGTTCAAACTGTGAGTTTAAGCCGTTCAAACTGTTAGAGAGATCCGTCCGGTCTTTTAGGCCCCTTTTTCGCATTTTTCATCAAGAACGTTGTTTTTCGCCACAAAGATAGTAAAAAAAATCGAGCTAAATCAAAAAGTTAGGTAAAAAATAGCCTAAAATGAAAAAAAAAGTGCATTTTATTTGGAGGTTTCTAAAAAAAGTCTTAATTTTGCTGCGGATTTTCTAGATTTGGATGTTAAATGATGGAGAAGGATAGAAGTGTCTATGCTGAAAAGTGGGGAAGAAAGCAGTAAAAATGGCAGCAATGTCTACACAATAATTATATATATACATCAGAAGAGATACTATACACTAATCAATGTTTAATTAATAAATTTAGTTCAAATGAAAAAGAAAATTGTAAATGCTTTTCTCATGATGGCGCTCATTGCGTCATCCTTGGGAACGTTTGTTTCTTGTAAGGACTACGACGAGGACGCTTACGTAGACCTCAGGAACAGAATCTCCAATGAGGTTTCGCTTCGCGAGACACTGAAGAAACAGGTAGACAACCTGGAACAGGCTCTGAAAGACCTGCGCGCTTATGCAGATGCTACCTTTGTCACAAAGAACGAGCTGAATCAGATTCTTCAGAACTACCTTACGAAGCAAGAGGCAGCTAATACCTATGTGACCCTCGCCGTCTACAACGAGTATGTCACCAACAACGATGCCCGGATTACCATCATCGAAAATGCCATCAAGGATTTGGAGAAGGATATTGAGAGCATCAAGAAGGACATGGAGAACATGGCCACGAAGGAAGACATCGCTGCCCTCGAAGTTAAGATTGGAAAGGCTAACGAGGCTGCTTCCGAGGCTCTCGGTAAGGCTAACCAGGCTCTGAACCTCGCTACAGAGAACGCCCAGAAGATTGAAGAGCTGGAGAAGAAGATCGGTGAGCTTCCCGAGTGGATTGATCCCGAGAAGTTCGACCCCACATCTCTTTGGGATGCCATCAAGCTGCTGCAGGAGGCCATCGCAGGTATACCTGACGAGATTAAGAATGTCAACATCCGTGTCGACAGCCTTGTTGCTGTAATCGACGGCTATGCACTCCGCATCGAATTGCTCGAGCAGAACTTCGACTCACTGGCACTGGTGGTCAACAACCAGGGCGACCAGATTCTGAAGCTCCAGGAGCAGATCTTGAACATTCAGAAGGAGTGGAACACCAAGATTGAGATTGTCCTGAATCAGGCTATCGCCGTCTCCGACGAGGCTAAGCAGCTCGCTCAGGATGCCCTCAAGAAGGCTACCGAGGCCGTTCTCGCTGCAGAGGCTGCTAACGCAAAGGCTTCTAACGCAGAGCAGCTCGCCCTGAACGCATTCTATATGGCTCAGGAAGCTTGCGAGATTGCAAAGAAACTCCGTGAAGACCTCGATGACGCCATCAAGCGTGCAGAGGAAGCTGCCAAGAAAGCAGAGGACGCTCAGAAGAAAGCTGAGGACGCTGCCAAGAAGGCTGAGGAGTTCTATAACAAGATGAAGGAGATTGATCCTTGCAATTGCCCGAAGGACCTCGAGGAGCGCCTGAAGAAGGCTGAGAACGACGCCGCTATGGCTAAGGAGACTGCCGATGCTGCCAAGAAGATTGCTGATGCTCTTGAGGGCAGAGTCAAGACTCTTGAGGGCAAGGTCAAGGATCTTGAGGATAAGGATACAGAGCATGATGCTGCAATCGCTGACCTGTATGACAAACTCAGCAAAATCGTCTCCGGCAACTGCACCTGCGGTGACCTGAAGGATAAGGCTGAGGAGGCTGCAAAGAAGGCTGACGAACTTGAAAAGAAGGCCGATGAGCTCGAAGACGCCATCGATGAGCTCGAGGATGCCATCGAAGATTTGAAGGCCGACATCGACAACCAGATCTTCGGCATTCAGATTCAGGCTACTGAGAACCCCGTATTCGGTTACCTCAATGTTCCTGTTAATGTTCACAGCAACATGCTGATGAGCTACTACTACTGCGGTAGCGACGGCTTCGGATTCTTCTTCCCCAGCAAGGGTGACAAGTGGGTCAACGACGAAGAGGACTTCACCGACGAGGAAATCGCTATCATGACCAACGGCGCTGGACTTCCCTCCGTTCCCGGTTACGATTCTTACAACAGCTCCGATGGTATTCCTAAGGATTCAGAGGGTCCCCTCTATCTGGGCCGCGTGTTCATGAACATCAACCCCTCTTCTACTGATTTCACTGGTCAGGCCGTTACCCTCATCAACAGCCAGGGTGCACAGTCGCCTGTCATGCTGAATCCCGTCAGGACCAGCGACAAGTTCCTCACCTTCGGTTACGACCGTACCACACGTGCCGGAAGCGGCTTCTACGATGCTGAAGCTTACATCAACATCAGCGATGTCAACAAGATTGCCGTTAACTCTCTCATTGGTGTTGAGGAGCTTATGGATCGCGCTAAGGCTGCCTACAAGAGCAAGTCAAAGGGTGCTTTCCTTGACCTCGCTGTCGACCTCTACAATTCTGTTGACAACAGAGTGGCTGCCAATGCTGTGAAGACCACTTGGACTGACTCTGAGGGTAAGGAGAAGAGCGTTGTTTCTGACTACTCCGTCGGTGCAGCTGTCGTTAAGCCTCTCTCGTTCAATACGCTGAACCTCGACCGTCTGAAGAAGGGCCTGCCTGGCAAGTCGTTCATCAACAAGTGGATTGAGAAGATCATCAGCCAGATTAAGATCCGTTTCCCGAACATCAATGCTGAGGTTCAGAGAGCAATCGACGCAGGAATGTTCTCATTCGAGACTGTTCAGTGCCTCAAGAAGGATCAGGTTGTCGTTACATTCACCGCTACTGTCAACGGCAAGTGCCAGACTTATGAGGTGACCATTAATCTCGACCAGAGTGCTAAGGAAGCACAGGATTGGGACAACTTCATCAAGGATGCCACCATGGAAGCTGTCAAGAGTGGCCACGACATCAGTGTTGAAGTTGCTTGGATTCTGAACGATGCTCTGCCTCATGCTTGGAAGGCCTCTATCGAGCAGGCTAAGCAGGACATGATCGACTCCATGAAGAAGTATGTTGAGGACGCTTACAGCAAGCTCAATGGTTACATCAAGCTCTATGAGCTCTTCGACATCAACCTTGTCGCTCATGATTCCGGTAAGGGCTTCGCATTCGTCAGCCAGATTGCCAATGCTCCTACCACCATCACTTCCGCCACCAAGCTTTATCCGACCTCGAATACTACTGAGTACTTCGCTCCTGCTTACAAGAAGTATGTAGCTATCTCGAACGTCCTCGACGCTGCTACTGGCACACCTGTTAGCGATGCTGCTGCAAAGGCTGCTGCTGCTACTGGAACCAACATGAACCAGGTTATCTCTGGCGACACTCCTGTCACTGTCAATGGTCAGGCCGGCTACATCTACGAGATTAGCTATGCAGCTGTCGACTATCGTGGCTACAAGACCCGTCAGAAGTTCTATGTTCAGTTCTAAATCTTAAGTGAGTTTCTAACTAAATCTTAAGTGAGTTTTTTAACTAAATGATACAGAAGAATATGAAAAAGATTATATTGTCTGGACTGCTGTTCCTGGGCGTGCTTTCTGCACAAGCCCAGGCCCAGCAGCAGGGCACTACCGAATATGACTTCAATCCCCATTGGTACATTCAGATTCAGCCTCTGGGTCTGCAGCACACTCTTGGCGAGTTGGAGTTCGGTGACCTGAACCACTACAACATCCAGGCTGCTGCTGGTTACAACTTCAACAAGGTTCTGGGTGCTCGTCTCTCTGTCAATGCATGGAGCAGCAAAGCTGGTATCGAGATTGATCAGACCACCGATCCTACCAGAGTCGCTCCAAAGACGTTCAAGGGTGAGTGGAAGTGGAACTATGTTGCTCCCTCTCTGGAGCTGACCGCTAATCTCTCCAACGCTTTCTTCGGCTACAAGCCCCAGCGTCTCTTCACCCTGACCGGCTTCATCGGTGTCGGTGCAAACATTGCTTGGGGCAATGATGAGGCTATAGCAACTAATAGAAGTATGAATAAGTGGCTTAGGGAAGGACGTCCCGGCGTAAAGTTGCCTTATGCTCCCGACCAGAACCTGGAGTATGTTTGGGAAGACACAAAGTTCAACATCACCGGCCGTGCTGGTCTGATGGGTGATTTCCGCATCAACGACCGCTTCAGCGTAGGCCTCGAAGTTAACGCTAACGTTCTCAGCGACAAGTACAACTCAAAGAAGGCTGGCAACGCCGACTGGTACTTCAACGCCCTTGCTGGTGTGAAGATGAACCTCGGCCAGACCTACACCACCCGCATCATCCCGCCCGTGGAGCCCGAGATTCGCTATGTCGACAAGATTGTGGAGAAGATTGTTGAGGTTCCTGGCAAGCCCCAGACCATCATCAAGACCGCTCCGCTGCGCCGCGACATCTTCTTCAAGATCAACTCTACGAAGATTCGTCCCACAGAGACCGCCAAGGTTGCTGACATCGCCAACTACCTGACCGAGAATCCCGATGCAAAGGTCATCATGACCGGTTATGCTGATAAGGGTACAGGTAACGCCACTATCAACGCTCGCCTTGCCGCTGGTCGTGCAACGGCTGTGAAGGATATGCTGGTCAAGACCTACAACATCCCCGAGAGCCGCATCACCTACGATTCAAAGGGCGACACTGTTCAGCCGTTCAGCGAGAACGACAAGAACCGCGTGACTATCTGTATCGCTGAGTAAATTCAAGCGAGGATAACTGAAAGAATACAAGTTCCCCTCCTATTATTATACAGGAGGGGAATTTTTTTGAAAAATAGTAAAAAGAGATAGTATTGGAAATTATCATGAAAAGATTGTTTTTGTCTGTGGCCTTGGCCACAGCTGCCATAACACTTCTTGCACAAAGTCTTCCTCCCTCGGGCTATTATCGTGTGCAGAATGCAAAGAGCAACCGCTATATAACCATTATCGATGCTTACGGTGCCCTGATTATGGCCTCTGCTGATGTTGATGCCGGAGCCCTTCGTACCTTCGCCTATACAGAGGATGACGTGGTGACCAATCCCGGTTCAGTCATTTATGCCGACTTCAAGGGCGGTAACAAGTACGACCTTCAGTCACAGGGTACCGGCGCATACGCTCTTGTGCAGCACGTTTTCCAGCTGCAGCGTAATGAAGACGGCACTTACTCCGCCTTTGCCAGCATGTCGGGCGTCACGAAATACCTCTATGAGTACGACTCCAATTTCGGCAATTTCGGTGGCGTAGGTGTCAACAATTATTCGGCCACCAATAAGGCCCTTCGTTGGAACGTGCTGCCCATTACGAGCAGCGATGCCACCAACTATTTCGGTATCAAGCCCACCTTGCAGGTCGGTTCCGACTGGTACGCCTCTTTCTTTGCCGACTTCAACTTCTCCTTCGCCTCATCGGGTATGGAAGCCTTCTATGTCTCCAAGCTTGACGCCGAGAAGGGGCTTGTTGTCTATCAGAAAATTGAGGGTAACGTGCCCCGTGCAACCCCTATCTATGTGAAGTGCGCTTCTAACCAGCCCACCAACAACCGTCTTGACATCCTCACCACCGAGGCAGCTCCCGTCACCGACAATCAGCTCTTTGGTGTCTATTTCTGCTCCACTCCCGATGATGTTAAGGCTACCAACAAGAAGCATATCGCCTGTACGGAGTATGATCCCACCACCATGCGTGTGCTGGGCAAGATTAGCAATGGCTCTCTTGGCTTCGTCAAGGCTCCCGACTCATCGCTCCGCTTGGAGAATGGCAAGAAATACCTCCCTCACAACACCGCCTATCTCGTAGTGCCCAAGACCGCACCTGCCGAGTTGAAGCTCGTCACACCGAAGGAGTATGAAGAGGCCCAGGTCGTCGACGTCACCGTCACGGCCAACAATGTCACCCGTGTCTATGGTGATGCAAACCCCGCCTTCACCTATACCGCTTCGGGCACCCTCAACGGCACTCCCGAGCTGAAGTGCGCCGCCACCGCCGCATCGCCCGTCGGCACCTATCCCATCACCGTCACTCAGGGCACTGTCACCGGTGCCAACGTCGTGGGCGTCGCCGGTACGCTGACCATCACTCCTGCACCCCTCACCGTCAAGGCTGACGACAAGTCACGTCTGGAGAACACCGACAACCCCGCGTTCACCATCACCTATACAGGCTTCAAGAACAACGAGACCGATGCCGTGCTCGACGCCAAGCCTGTGGCCACCACTACCGCTACGAAGACCAGCGCTCCCGGCAGCTATCCCATCACTGTCAGCGGCGGTTCTGCAAAGAACTACACGCTCACCTATGTGGCTGGTACGCTGACCATTACCTCCGGCACGCTCGCCCTGATGGCCAAGAGCTACA
>JAEEGL013167720.1_pt1 | contig 10524 bp, 9 predicted proteins | sample 9134231 | NCBI WGS metagenome assembly JAEEGL01 (sample SAMN16246548, study PRJNA631951) | gut metagenome | biome: gut microbiome; feature: rumen; material: fiber-attached | host: Bos | place: Iran: Karaj | collected 2018-10
ATAACCTTTACTTCTTTCTTCCAATTCGTCATCGTAATGGCTACGCTTTGAGCCGACCTCATCTTCACGGTTGCGTGAATGGGCTGGAGAGATATGAGCGTTCAATATAGAAGACAACGTATGGGTGCCTATACGGGTCGGGTTCTCTGAAGGACGGTGGGCCACTGCCTTTTTTTGTACCTGTCCTTTGTGCAGTATCTTCCAGGTATTCTCAATCCGCCCGAGTGTCAGACTGCGGTCGATGGCACTTGCCTTGTACTGCGTCCCCGACTTGGAGAGGATGTAATAACCCTGTAACTTACCGCTCTTGGCATACGCCTCACGTACCTCAAATCCCTCAACCGCCATCAGCATCTTGAAGATGTCGAAAGAGAATGTGTCCATGCCACCGAGGATCCTGAAGGCTGCCTCCCGGATCTCCTCTTTATTCTTTGGAGATATCTCCTCCGCCACACTGAAACCGCGCTCACGGCTGATGTCGTTAGCCACTTTTGCCGCCTTCTTTCCTATGAAAGAATCTGAGACAACCGTTCCATCTTGAAGGACACGGTTAGCCAGCACATGCCAGTGCCGCAGGTTCCGGTTATGGTCGGTCCGTTCATGCTGGTAGGCTATCCACTGTATCTGACGGAACTGTTCCTGCGACAGTCCAAGTTCTCTGGTCATCAGTCTGTTCATGTACTCCTCTACGAGTTCCCTGCATTGCTCCGGGGACTTCACCTTGTCAGCGTCCTGTTCCGACAAGGTTACCACGATGTCGAAGTAGCATTTCGAGAGGTTACGGTGATGGTTCTCCTGAACGTCATGCATCTCACGGGTAATCTCCCCAGGCGTGTCGCCGTATAGGTTATGGCGACACACCTCACTGGCCACATGGATGTGATCGATGGTCTTGTTCGCATCGTACTCCAGCTTGGCCGTGCCATAGCTAATCGTTCTTGCCTTTGCTACCATACAGGATCTCCTTCAGTCTTTTGACGATACTTCTCAGTTCGTCCATTAACGCAGCATACTTTCTCTGGTGGAAGAAGTTAGTGATGTGCGACAGGTCGCTGGTGAGTTTCCTCACCTCTGTGATGACCTGAAACTCACGCTCCGAAAGGCGCTTCCTCGGACAGTAGGAGAGCAGCACCTGACGACAGTAGTCGGACACCGAAAGGCCGCATTCTTCCGCATGTCTTCTGATGAGGGCAAACTCCAGTTCGCCACATCTGATATTGATTCTTTCTGTTTTCTTCATATCCTTTATTACTAAATTATTATAAAACATGAAAACTATAAAATACTAAATTTGTAAAAGTATAAAATATGAAATTGACAATATCAAAATATACAATTATCATATTATGTAAATATACAAATATCATAATATACAAATATCATAATATACAAATATACAATTATCATATTATCACATAATGTAGAACATGCTTTCCAAACCCACATTTGCGACCACCGGGAGCGAACGGCAAGGACGTTTTTGTATGACAAAAACACTTCTTGCAATATACTCCCGACCACACTTCCGAAGGTTGTTCGGTCGTCTGTATATTGGAGGGCAACGACAAGAGTCTGCACCATTCCTTATGGCTGTTTTCGCGTATCTCATATCGAGAAAAACAATAGCGATTAAGAAACCAGTTCCAGGTCAAGCCTGTCCATCAATGTCCTGATACAAGGATTCCTGGCAATCATCATCCTGAGGATGGCCGCTTGTGAGTGCTCATTCAGCAGGTAGTCGGCAATGTCCAGTCCGCTATCCTTTTCACTTTGTGAAGCATGCTCTTCCAGATAGGTGAACACATGAGTGTTGATATTATGCCGTCTCAATCTTTCTGCTTTTCCCTCCCAGTTCTCTTTCATGCCAAGATCGGGAAACAGCAGCACCTTTCTACCCTTGAAGATGTTCAGATCGGCCTTACCGAACATCCCGTCCTTTCCTCCACAGGCTAGCCATACGTAGTCCGGCAGATAGTAGGAGGCAATGATGGCAGACTTTTCGCTCTCTACGATTCCGACAGGAAGGTCAGGGAACTCTGCCAGCAGATGCTCCCCGAAGAAGCACTGTCCAACCCTTTCCTTCTCGATTCTCATCAGCGTATGTGCCCATGTGGGATGAACCTCATGCGAACGTTTACCCGTTGACGCATCATAGAACATCACCTTTCCCTGACAGACACGGCCCTTGATATCCACTTGCCAGAACACGCAGGAGCCTTTCCGCACCTTGGCCGTACCGATATTGTACTTTTTAGCTAGGTCGATGGCAGCCTGCTCGCCGAACCTGCTGCATAGGAACAAGAAGAAGTTATTCTCCCCGTAATGGCTCATGGAACTCTCCATGACAGAACGGGGAAAGAAATACCGCTCGACCTTAGGCCGTGGAGGGGTTAGGACAATCGGACAAAGGGTGGCTGCATCGTCCCTCAGTTTCTCCTTCATATCCGGATGGTCATGAAAGAACTGCCTTGGCGTATAGTGATAGCCACACTTGTGCTCATGGTTGCACCGACCCACTTCAGGGGGAAAGGTTATCCTCCCCTCCGTGTCGATATACTGTGAGAAACATTCCTTGGCATGGCAGTTGGGACACTCTTTCCTGTCTGCCCGGCTCTTGTAGGGTTTCAATATGAATCTGTGTTCGCTCATAATTCTTTGTTTTTATTGGTTCATAATGTTCCCGTGACCCTTTGACCTTTTGAACTTTTGACCCTTTGGACACGAAAAAGCTGATTCCCACGGCTCCCGATAGGGTCAAAAGGTCAAAGGTTCATTGGGTCACCTGCTCCTTTTCCTCTTTGCGCATGACTTTCTGATATAGTCCGTGCTTCGGATTTATAAGAATGCCGCTTGCACAGCACCTTTTCAGGAAACGCTTCACTGTACTTTCGGACATCCCGAGGGTATTACCAAGCGCATGTGCATCCGATGTCCGGAACTCATCTGGCAACTTACCGAACATGACCATGTCCTTCCCTTCATCCTTTCTATCGGAAATATATAAGAAAACCTTTTTCTCCATGCTACGGAAGTACTCCGCCAGGCTGATGGCTGACTTGACGCTGTCCTCGTCAATGACTGAAGAGCTGCACCGGTTGTCGCAGAAGGAACGTATAACCTGGATCACCAGACAGAAACGGACGGCATACGTTTCCAGTTTCCCGTAGAATCCCCTGAGATAATCCTCGTCGGTCTCCTTCCATTCCCTCCTATGTTTCCCGTTTCGCCAAAGGCAGAGAGTCTTCTTGGCCTTCTCACTGAACCTCACAACACGGGGAATCACATCTCCATTCTCATCAAATACGGATGGAATCTCAAGGATGCTCCTGACGATGCTGTTCCAATCGTCGAGAATACAGGGGGAGACCTGCTGCATGGTCCATTCCGGCATCTCCGTAATGTCAGGAAACACCTTCAGCAGGCGTGAAGAAAAGCCGCTTGTCATCCTCTTGCCGCCTAGCAGTTCCGGGAGAAGGCCCGGTTGCGTACCGCCAATGAGCGACACATAGGGATGCAGGATGGTCATCGGTCCTTCGGAAGACTTCCTGTTGAGCTTGATTCCGTCACCATTGAAAAGCTGGAGCCAGTAGGCATCATCACTGCCACGATTATACCTGGACATATTGCTCAGTAAAGAGTCCAGCTCGTCCACGTACGTCAGCACACCGCGTCGGCTTTGGTCAAGCACAGAATAAAGAGCCTCAATCGTAGAGTTGATGGTCAGCACTGAGCGGCAGACTGGCCGCACAGGATCTGCATCGAAGCCATTTGCCTCACGCTCCTCCCTCGGCAGAGCCATCGCCCGTTCATACCTTTCCCGTTCGTTCCTGTAAGCCCTCTCCAGTTCTGCATCGAAGAGATGGAGTGGCCTTACGGCCAGCTTCAGTGGAGGAGTCTTTCCGCAGCTGGGCGGACCAATCAACACAAGGAAGATGATGGGCGGATCCTGCCAGGTGGACTTGAAATGGCACGTCCACTGGTTTCCCATGGCTGCTGCCAGCACTGTGAACATGGAGGCACACAGATAGTCGAGGTTGAGTCCTTCTTCCCGATGAAGCGCCAAAACAATCCTCTGGATCTTCTCAGGAAACACACTGATAGGGAAGGATGGGCAGCCCCTATCAAAGGGCTGCTCATCACTCTTCTCCGCAGAACCGACTTCCTGCTGGAAATAGTTCTTAATAGAAGACACCATCGTTTCGGATGGAATGCTCAATGTTTGTACACTCATAATTACATCCTCCTTCTATTATGTGCTACATAAGCTTCTGCTTCTCTCTGAATCTCATAATCAGCTTTCCGTTTCTTGTTCATCAGCCAGTCGTCAATCTCGGACTTGCGAAAGAAAAGATTCTTTTTAATCTTATGGAAAGGAATCTGGTTCTCACTCGTCCAACCATAGATGGTCTGCTCCGCTGGATGGAAGGGGATGTATTCACGCACTTCCTCAATGTTCATCCAACGGTCTTCCTCACTTTGGGAAGGCTTTTGGAAATCAAGAAGCATTTTTTTCAGGTCGGCCATCTCTTGACGGATTTCAGTCAAGGCTCTCGGCACATCATTAAATGAATAAGTGTTTTCAACCATACTTATAATAATGAATAGTTGGCTGAGATCAATATGAAAACAGCCACCTCTCGAAAGAAAGGCAACTGCAAAAATATAGGCGTAAAATGAGGCTTTCGAAAACGAAAAAACCTATTTCCGGCTTAGTCGGAATAGGTTTTTGTCTTTTTTTACTATTCGGAATGGATACTCGGATTCGCTATTCGGAATAGCAGTGGTTAATACTTGGTAACGGATAATTTAAAGATTCCAGTCGATGTACCTACCGTCTATCAGATATTTATTGCGCTCTTCTTTATTGAAGACTTCGTTCAGTATGTCTCTGACGAGGATAAAATCCTCATGACCTGAGATAGAATTCCATTCAGACGGACTGTCTGAAGCTATTGCTTTTGCTTTTGAGAAATCGTCTTGCGTAGAATAGCCTTTCTCTCCGAACATATATACGGCCCATATTCTGAAATCCTTACCTGAACGTTTTGAAGTTATGAATCCCAACTCCATAAACCATTGGTAAATGATGTACCAGTATCTTTGTTGGTGATGGTAATTGCGATCGTTGAATACAGAGTTCAACCCTTTACCAATCTTATCCATATCAAGTCCTTCACGGAAGATTCCTCCAAACATCTTTTTGGCTTGTCCCCAATCTTTCGAAAGCAGCATCTCTTTCTCATCAGGCAGTTCTCTCTTGGGAACATTCCTGGTTCTTTTCACCAGAGGCTCTTGACCGGATTCCTGATAGCTCTTTGTCCTGGCGGCATCAAGAAAGATATCGAAATAGGGCATAGCGCTTAACACGGGAATATGAATACTTGGAATCAACGGGGCAGGTACGTTGACGGCAGCTTGATGAAGTTCGTCAAGAATCCTTTCGTCTATGTCTGGTTTACATGCCAGTAAATAATAGGTGATGCCCAGAACTGTATTCCTTTGGTAGAGCCAATCAACTTCATATTTTTGTTTCTTGGCTCCCCAATGATACAATTCCTTGCTTTCTCTGGCGATAACCTCATGGAAGTTTTCTCCCGCAGCTATTATCTCATTTTTGATACTCTCGGCAAGATTGAAAGCATAGACAATAGGCAGATCCTCTTTCGTGAGGCACTTCTTGTTGTTCTCTCTTCCCCAATGGGGTTCATACATTGCCTTGGCGATTTTATAAGCCTCCTTTGCCGGTTTTTGAGACCGGATAAGGTCATTCTCCGTTTTATAGTATTCAGTGTATTTCATTATCAAGTGACTGTTATTTCTTGTACAGGTTAGATAGGTCAACATCCAATTTTATGGCATTTGCCGCTTTCTCTTTTTTCTCATCGACAATCTTCGCATATATTTGTGTTGTAGTCACCTTTCTATGACCAAGCATCTTGCTGACGGTATAGATGTCCGTTCCACTGGTAAGTTGCAATGTGGCATAGGTATGGCGAAAACAGTGGAAAGTAATGTGCTTCGTTATACCTGAAGCTTCAATCCATTTCTTGACAGGGCGATTGATCCATGATGGATCTTGTAAGCCTTCAAAAACGAGTCGGTCTGCATCCCCACGCTCACCGCATAGCAGGTGGGCTTGGTCGGAAATAGGCATATACTCTGCACCTTTGGTCTTCTGTTGCGTAAAGTGGAGTTTATAGTGTTCCTTATCTTTTACGACATCACGCCATTTCAATTGTTTGATGTCACTGTGGCGCAATCCTGTCAAGGCGGAGAACAATGCTGCTCTCTTAAGAATATCACTTTCGCATGGTGTAGCGGCCAGTTGATTGAGTTCCTCCAATGTCAGATATTCACGCTGACTATCCTCGTAGTATATGTTCTTAACCTTGGCTGCAAGGTCAATGGTCAAGTAACCATCAATGAAGGCTTGATGTAGTCCTGCCTTGAATATAGAGAAATAAGTAGATGCCGTATTAGCGGATATGGTTCCCTCCTTACTACCTCCCTGGGGCGCATTTTGTAGAAAGGACTTGTAATCCTCGATGAGGTTCACGTCAATGCTGCCGAATAGAAGAGGTTTCCCTCCAGTGTATAGCTTCATAAGTGCCAGTTCTCTTTTCCAATTCACTTGAATTGACTTGGAACTGTTCTTGTGACGTTTCTCCTTTAGCTCTTCAAAGTACTTGATGAAGTCACACTTTGCCCTTTCGTTCTGTGCTGCTTGTTCTGCCTCCGAGTCTGTGTACAAAGACTGATTATCGTATTCATGCTGACGAAGGTCACGAACCTTGTCCGCAAAGATGCAAGCCTCCTGATCTTTTTGTGAACGGCACATGATAATGCCATTTGCATCGCGCTTGGGACGATAGTACGCTTTACCATCAGGCAAAGTCCTCCCAGAACTGTTCTTGTCAAAGATGGGAGTCGTTATAAAACGGCCAAGAGGCTCATGCTTACGAAGAGGTTTTTCCTTTCCTGGCTCAAAGACTGGAAAACTTTCAATGAGCAATGACCACTGCTCTTTGTATTCGGATTTGCGGAGTATTACCTTGAATACCGTGCGCTTCATTGGAGTCTTCATATCTCAATAGATTTGTAGAGTTTGTCAATTTCGGATTTTGGAGCGTAAACATAGTTGCCAATCTGTCGAGTAGGGATGGAGAACTTGCGGATGTGGGTCCATACCGACGAATCATGAATTCTATACTTCTTTGAGATTTCTCCGATGGTATAGCAATTTTCAGGTTCGAGATTATAAGTCTTGGGGATGGGCTTCTTAGCTACCTTTCGCACTTTCTTCCTCAAAGGGAAACGTGCTTCTATATCGGCACGCCTAACTCTCAGTTGTTTTTTGCCGAGGTTGACAGAAGGAAGCATCCCCTTACGAATCTCTCGATACAAAGTGTCACGTTCAACGCAATAGAGGGCAACAGCTTCTTGAACAGAAAGGAACTCTCTAATATCAGGAATCTCTTTCGCTATCTGCTCGTACTTTGCTTCCTTTGCCTCACGATCCTTCTTTCGTTTATAGGCAATGTCGGAGCATTGCTTGGAGCAATATGTCGCATCTATTGTGCGTATTTGGAATATTACACCACAAATAGGACATCTCCTTCTGATTTCGTATTTTGCTTGTGCCATATATTATATAATAAGGTATATTATATCATTTGTTGAACTTCACCGACCAAAGTGTCGCGTGAACGATTTGGTGCAAATATACGACAAAAATCCGAAAACAAGCATAAAGATACAAAGTTTAACTAAAATAAAAATAGGTGTAGCTCAATGAGTTACACCTATTTTCCTGTTGTTGCATATTGTTGCTTATCAGCCTTACTTCACCTCCTCGAAATCCGCATCCTGGATATTCTCGTTGGGATCGTTTGTCTGGGTCTGCTGACCGCCTTGATACTGCTGGCCTCCGGCCTGACCGCCGTTGAAGCCTGCACCGGGACCGGCCTGCTGACCACCGGCCTGCTGGTACATCTTTGCACTGGCTGCCTGCATCACCTGATTGAGGTTGTTGATGGCGGAGTCGATGGCAGCGATGTCGCCAGACTTGTGGGCGTCGCGAAGCTGCTGGAGGGCCTGCTCCACATTGGGACGGTCGCCACCGAGCTTGTCGCCATTCTCATTGAGGAAGGTCTCGGTCTGGAAAATCATCGAGTCTGCCTGATTGAGCTTGTCAATGCGCTCACGCTCACGCTTGTCGTTCTCTGCGTTCTGCTCAGCCTCGGCTTTCATGCGGTTGATTTCGTCCTGTGAAAGACCAGAGGAAGCCTCGATGCGGATGGCCTGCTCCTTGCCAGTGGCCTTGTCTTTTGCGCTCACCTTGAGGATACCGTTGGCATCGATATCGAAGGTGACCTCAATCTGAGGTATGCCACGGCGTGCGGGTGCGATGCCGGTGAGATTGAACTGGCCGATGGACTTGTTCTGAGCTGCCATGGGACGCTCGCCCTGAAGGACATGGATGGTCACCTCGGTTTGGTTGTCGGCTGCAGTAGAGAATGTCTCACTCTTCTTGCAAGGTATGGTGGTGTTGGCCTCGATGAGCTTGGTCATAACACCGCCGAGGGTCTCGATGCCGAGGGTCAGTGGTGTAACGTCGAGCAGGACGATGTCTCCCACTCCACCTTCCTTGTTGAGGATTGCGCCCTGAATGCTGGCACCGACTGCCACCACCTCATCAGGATTTACGCCCTTTGAAGGCTCTTTTCCGAAATAGTTCTTAACCAAGGTCTGCACAGCAGGAATACGGCTTGAACCTCCAACGAGGATAACCTCATCGATGTCAGATGTTGACAATTTGGCATCCTGCATGGCTTTCTGACACGGTGCCAGACATGCCTGAATGAGGTCGTGTGCCAACTGCTCGAACTTGGCACGTGTGAGCGTCTTCACCAGATGCTTTGGCACACCGCCAACGGGCATGATATAGGGCAGGTTGATTTCGGTGCTGGTAGAGCTGGACAGTTCAATCTTTGCCTTTTCGGCAGCCTCCTTCAGACGCTGCATTGCCATGGGGTCTGCCTTCAGGTCGGCGCCCTCGTCGTTCTTGAACTCCTGGACAAGCCAGTCAATGATAACCTGGTCGAAGTCGTCGCCGCCCAGATGGGTGTCGCCGTTTGTGCTGAGCACCTCGAACACACCACCTCCAAATTCGAGGATTGAGATATCGAAGGTACCACCGCCGAGGTCGAACACGGCAATCTTCATGTCCTTATTGGCCTTGTCCACACCATAGGCCAGTGCTGCTGCCGTTGGCTCGTTGACAATACGACGGACATTCAGTCCTGCAATCTGTCCGGCCTCCTTTGTAGCCTGACGCTGAGAGTCACTAAAATAGGCAGGTACGGTAATGACAGCGTCAGTGACTTCCTGTCCAAGATAGTCTTCTGCTGTTTTCTTCATCTTCTGCAGCACCATGGCAGAGATTTCCTGCGGTGTGTACTTACGGCCTTCAATCTCGACACGGGGATAACCGTTCTCATTGACAACGGTGTATGGCACACGCGAGATTTCCTTCTCGGTCTGCTGCCAATTCTCACCCATGAAACGCTTGATAGAGTAGACGGTGTTCTTCGGGTTGGTGATAGCCTGACGCTTAGCAGGATCACCAATCTTGCGTTCACCACCCTGTACAAAGCCCACCACAGAAGGTGTAGTGCGCTTACCTTCGCTGTTTGCGATTACTACAGGCTCGTTGCCTTCAAATACGGCAACACAGCTGTTTGTAGTTCCTAAGTCAATTCCAATTACTTTTCCCATAGTTGTATTCTTTTTTATTATTATTTGTTTCAATACTTGTTGTTGAACTCGTGGCTGCTTTCACAACCGCTTATTATTGAGCAAAACATATGCCAAACGAAACAAGCTGGTGTGTCAATGACAATTATGTGACAGATTGTCAGTAAACTGTCTTGCATCAAGAACCACACAATAGCGTGATTGTAAAAGAACACATACCATCCATAGGGCATAAAAAAACTATTAGTGTCCGCTAAAACATAGCCTTATATCTCTGACGCTCTTATCCATCAGTATTTCTGACAAAAAGCAGAATACGGGCCTTGCCAAAGTCTCGAAGAGACGAAAGAACACAGACGGGGGGGCAGCCCCGGGGTAATGATGCGACAATAGAGAAAGCCTCGAGGAAGGCAACAGAGACCTAAAAAAGGACTGATACTGAGCAAGTAACACGTTCTGCCGCTCTTTCTGGGCTGGAAAACTTAGGAAGATGATAGACCAGGGGCTCTGTCATCTATAGCTCCTTCGATGTTTTTTCACAGGACAATAATATCAAAAAAATAGGATGCACTTTCGCACATCCTATTCTTTATAGATAAATCCTCAATGATTACTCGGGATTGGCAACGCAGATAGAAACACGGTTCAGGTCGTTCTCTGCGAACGGCTGTACGGTGTCACCATAGCTGTTGTAAGTAATGCGGCTGTCAGCGATGCCATACTGCTCCTTCAGGCACTTAACAACGATGTCGGCACGACCAGCGGCCA
>JAEEGL014534868.1_pt1 | contig 10524 bp, 9 predicted proteins | sample 9134231 | NCBI WGS metagenome assembly JAEEGL01 (sample SAMN16246548, study PRJNA631951) | gut metagenome | biome: gut microbiome; feature: rumen; material: fiber-attached | host: Bos | place: Iran: Karaj | collected 2018-10
GCCTTCCTGCCGCTGCTGAAAAAGAGCGCCATCGGAGGGCTCATTGTGAACATCTCCTCCGAGGCCGGCAGCATCGGGAAATGCTACCGCGCGTATTACCTGGATTACGGCACGGAGAAGGCCGCCCTGAACATGCTCACCATGACGCTGCACAACTGGCTGAAGGACGACCCGGACATCAACATCTTCTGCCTGCATCCCGGCTGGATGCGGACCTGGCCCGGCGAGGCGCCGCTGGATCCCTATGAGCACGCGGAAACGCTCCGGAACCTGTTTGAGACGAAGCGCCACGACAAGGACGGCCCGGTATTCATCACCTACGAAGGCAAACCCTATCCCTGGTAAGAGAAAAAAGAAGGAGGATTCCCCATGAACGAAACGCTGAAGACCCTCATCGAACGCCGCAGCTGCCGCAGCTATAAGGACGATCCCATCCCCGCGGAGATCCTGGACCGGATCCTGGAGGCCGGCACCTATGCCGCCACCGGCATGGGCAGGCAGTCCCCGATCATGATCGCCGTGACGGACAAAACCATGCGCGACCGCCTGTCGAAAATGAACGCCGCGGTAATGGGCGCGAACAACGATCCCTTCTACGGCGCGCCGGTAGTCATCGTCGTGCTGGCGGACCGCAGGGTCGGCACTTACCTGTACGACGGCAGCCTGGTTATGGGCAACCTGATGAACGCCGCCCATGCCCTGGGCGTCGCCAGCTGCTGGATCCACCGGGCGAAGGAAGAGTTTGACAGCGAGGAAGGCAAGGCAATCCTGAAGTCCCTGGGCATCGAGGGAGACTATGAAGGCATCGGCCACTGCGTGCTGGGCTACGCGGCGTCTGAGATCAAGCCCGCCGCGCCCCGCAAGGCAAACTGGATCTACCGGATCTGAGGAGAGCAGGATATGGAAAAGAAGCTGAAGGTCCTCATGCTCAACGGCAGCCCGCGGAAGAACGGGAACATCGCCCTGGCTTTCCGCGAGATGGAACAGGTGTTCGCGGAGGAAGACATTGAGACGGAGAACATCCTCCTCGGCCGGGAGGCGATCCGCGGCTGCATCGCCTGCGAAACCTGCCGGAAGAACAAAAAGTGCGTCTTTGACGATATCGTGAACGAGCTGGCCGTGAAGTTCGAGGCCGCCGACGGGCTGGTCATCGGCTCCCCGGTGTATTACGGCTCCGCCAACGGCACGCTGATGTCCGCGCTGCAGCGGCTGTTCTACAGCACCTCCTTTGACAAGAGCCTGAAGGTCGGCGCCAGCGTGGTCAGCGCCCGGCGCTCCGGCTGCACGGCCACCTTTGACGAACTGAACAAGTTCTTCACCCTCTGCAACATGCCGGTGGCCACCAGCCAGTACTGGAACAACATCTACGGCTGGGAACCCGGCGAGGGCGAGGTGGACGCGGAAGGCCGCCAGGTCATGCGCACGCTGGCCCGGAACATGGCCTTCCTGATGAAGAGCATTGCCCTGGGCAAAAAGGAAAACGGCGCTCCTCTGCCGGAGGAGCCCCGCGTCTGGACCAATTTCACCCGGTAAGGGAAGGAGAAAACAAACATGAAAATGATCAATGTCGTCAGCGGCCCGCAGAATGCCTCGGCGGTCATCCTGGGCTGCATGCGCATGCCCGCCCTGTCCGTGGAAAAGGCGGCGGAAATGATCCGCGCCGCGGCGGAGGAGGGCGTCAACTTTTTCGACCACGCCACCTGCTACGGCGACGGCGAGGCGGAGACCCGCTTCGGCGACGCGTTCCCGCTGACCGGCCTGAAGCGGGAGGACGTGTATATCCAGTCCAAGTGCGGCCTGCACTTTGACCGGAAGGAATTCGACTGGAGCAAAAAGGATATCCTGGAAAGCGCGGAGGCGAGCCTGAAGCGGCTGAAGACGGATTACCTGGACGTGCTGCTGCTCCACCGGCCGGACCTGCTGTTCGACCCGGAAGAGGTGGCCGAAGCCTTTGACCAGCTGGAGAAGAGCGGCAAAGTGAAGTATTTCGGCGTCAGCAACGTGAACCCCGGCCAGCTGGAGCTGCTGAAAAAGTATGTGAAGCAGCCCCTGGTGTTCAACCAGCTCCAGTTCTCCCTGGACCAGACCCAGCTGATCGACAACGGCCTGTATGTCAACAACATGACCACGGACCGCTCCACGAACCGGGACAACGGCCTGCTGGACTACTGCCGCCTGCACGACATTACGATCCAGGCCTGGTCGCCGCTGCAGTTCGGCATGTTCAAAGGCTGCTTTGTGGACCATCCGGACTTCCCGGAGCTGAACAGGGTGCTGGGCGAGCTTGGCGAGAAATACGGCGTGCCGAAGACCGCCGTCGCCATCGCGTGGATCCTCCGCCATCCGGCGAAGATGCAGGCCATCGCGGGCACCATGAACCCGGCACACCTGAAGGATATCTGCGCCGCCTCCAAAGTGGAGATGTCCCATAACGAGTGGTGGCGGCTCTACCTCGCCTCCGGCAAATTCCTGCCGTAAAAAAGAAAAGATGTGACAAAGAAAGCTTTGTCACATCCTGAGCGCCCGGTACTCGCCGGGGGCCATGCCCTTTTCCGCGCGGAAGACGCGGTTGAAGGAAGAGATACTCTGGAACCCTGACAGCATCGCGACTTCTGTCAGGGTTTTTTCCTTGTCCGCCAGCAGCTCCGTCGCCTTTTCCAGGCGGATCATGTTCAGCCATTTGGAATAGTTCATGCCGGTCACGCTGCGGAAGATGCGGGAGAAATAGTCCTTGCTGATGCCCGCCAGCTCCGCCATGGCGCCCTGGCTCAGGTCGTCCGCGGTGAGGTTGTTCTTGATATGGTCCGTGACCATGATCATCCGCCGCATGACCGTGTCCGTATAGCCGGGATCCCTGCCCTTCAGCTCCGGCGCGAACTCCTCCCGGTGCCGGTCCAGCGTCAGCATGAACTCCATCAGCAGCATGCAGCAGCGCAGCTCCCGGTCGGCCCCGGCGGAGAAGAAGATCTCCTTCATTTTGTCCGTGATGGCCCGCAGCTGCGCCACCAGCTCCGGATGGGAGCCGACGCACAGCACATGCAGGTTCCGGTAGAAATGCATGATCCGCTGCAGGTCGAAGAGCGAATTCATGAACGCGTTGGAAAACTGGATCACCAGCGATTCCTTCCGGTCCGCGTCGATGATCGCGTGCATCTCCATCGGCCAGATGAGGAGGAAATCCCCCTCAACCAGCTCATACCGGTCCCGGTTGACCGTAAAGATGTTGGTCTTTCCCGGGCCGACAAGCAGGATCTCGCCGTAGGAGTGCCAGTGGTCCTGGTAGCTCCGCTGCTCATAGCCGGTGGACAGGTTGAAGGCGCTGACGCGCTCAAACCCGTAGTCTTCATACTGGCTGTAATCCATGCTGATCCTCCGCGGTTATTTTCCGTAGGGGCTGTCAAACTCCGCTTCCGCCTTCTTCACGGCGTCCTCCAGGCTCATGCCCGTGAAGTGCTGCGCGCCGAGGTACCGGCCGCTCTTTTTATCATCCACGAATACGCCCACCGTGATGCCCGGGATCGCGCTCTCCGGCGCGTTCGGCGCGCCCGCGCCGCCCAGGTCCGTGCGGCACCAGCCCGGATCCGTCAGGTTGATGAGCACGTCCGTACCCTCCACCTTCGACCCCATGTCGATGGTGATCTTGTCCAGCGCCGCCTTGCTGGCGGAATAACCCGCCTGGCACACGTCCAGGGCGATGCCGCTGGTGGTGTTCAGGATGCGGCCCGTGCCCTTCGCGATCATCTTCGGCAGGAGATGGTAGCAGATCATCGCCGGGGCGATGGTGTTCACCCGGAAGCTGACCTCATAGTCATTGGCCGGCGTCGCGCACCAGTCCGTCCGGTAGGCGATCTGCAGCCCCGCGTTGTTCATCACGATATCCACGTCCACGCCCAGGTCGTCGATCTCTTTCAGCATCTTTTCCACCGCGGACAGGTCGTCCAGGTCCGCCGCCACAGCCACCGCGCTGACGCCGCAGGCCCGGACCTCGGCCAGCGCCTTTTCCGTATGCTTCAGGTCCCGGCTGTGCAGGATCAGGTTGCAGCCCTGTGACGCCATAAACTTTGCCGCCAGGTATCCGATGCCCCGCGCTGCGCCGGTGATGAGCGCCCATCTGCCTTTTACATTGTACATCAGTCTGTCCCTCCGTCATCTGCTGGCTTTGTAGATCGCCAGCATATCCTCTTCCCGCAGCACCCGGGCGGAGCCCATCTCGCCGCCGACACCCACCGCGCACTTGTGCGCCATGGTCACCAGGTCCTCGTCCGTCGCCTCGACGCCCAGTTCCCGCAGGTTGGTCGGCATCCCGATCCGGCGGTAGAAATCCTCCACCGCCTCAATGCCTTTCAGGGCGATCTCCTCGTCCGTGCCGGCGGGTTCCACGCCCATCACGTTGACGGCGAACCGCCGGAACCGCGGCAGGCAGCTTCCGCACACATACCGCGCCCAGCTGCCCCAGATGGCCGCCAGCCCCGCGCCGTGCGCCACGTCGTACAGGCCGCCCAGCTCGTGCTCCAGCTTGTGGGTCATCCAGTCGCCGCCGTCGTTGCCGCAGCCGGTCAGGCCGTTGTGCGCCAGGCTACCGGCCCACATGACCTCCGCCCGGGCGTCGTAGTTCTTCGGGTCCTTCGCCAGGATCTCCGCGTTCTCCTTCACCGTGCGCAGCAGGCCCTCCGCCAGCGCGTCCGTGATCTCCATGTTCCCGCCGTTGGTGAAATACCTCTCCATCGTGTGCATCATGATATCCGTGCAGCCGCAGGCCGTCTGGTAATCCGGCAGGGTCATGGTCAGTTCCGGATTCATGATCGCGAACTTCGGCCGGCAGAAATCGCTGCTGTATCCGCGCTTGACCAGGCCTTCCTCCTTCGTGATCACGGAGCTGTCGCTCATCTCGCTGCCTGTCGCCGCGATGGTCAGGATCACGCCCAGGGGCAGGCAGGCCGCCGCCTTGCGCTTGTAATCATAGAAATCCCACACGTCCCCGTCGTTCGTCACGCCGTAGCCGATGGCCTTGGCGCTGTCGATGGCGCTGCCGCCGCCCACGGCCAGCAGGAAATCCACGCTTTCCTTCCTGCACAGCTCAATGCCTTCGTATACCAGGCCCAGCCGGGGATTCGGCACCGCGCCGCCCAGGGTCACATACGGGATTCCCGCCGCGTCCAGCGTGTCGGTCACCCGGGCCAGCAGGCCGGAGCGGACCACACTGCCGCCGCCGTAATGGATCAGCACCTTTTTGCCGCCGAACTCGCGGACCAGGTCCGCCACCTTCGCCTCCGTGCCTTTTCCGAAAACCACCTTTGTGGGAGTATAGTAGTTGAATCCGAACATCTGTGTTTCCTCCCTTATCTGTCCTGTAAATCTGTTTTTTCGCGTTCCTGTGTTATATTAGAACTTAGAGTCAGCTTTAAGTCAAGCCGCCTTTCCATCTTTTGTCCCGCCTGACAAAAAACGGAAAGCCCCGGGTCAAAAAATGGGAAGTGTTCTGTCCGCGCCCGCACTAAAATAGGCCCGTATTATGGGAAAGGAGCCGGTGCGGAACATGAGCCTGTTTACCACCACCATTCCGTCGAAGCGCAGGATCTTCCCGCTTCGCGGCCGCCGCGGCCCCCGCGACACCACCCTGAACATGACGGAGGGCAGGCCGCTGGCGCTGCTCGCCGTTTTCGCGCTGCCGCTGCTCATCGGCAACCTGTTCCAGCAGGCGTATAACCTGGCGGACTCGATGATCGTCGGCCGGCTGCTGGGCGCCAACGCCCTGGCCGCCGTCGGCGCCACGGGATCCATCTCTTTCCTCTTCTTCTCCATCTTCAACGGCATCAGCGGCGGCTGCGGCATCGTCACGGCGCAGTATTTCGGCGCGCGGAAAAACGAAATGGTCTACAAGGCCATCGCCAACTCGGCCTATATCATGCTGGGCTTTGCCCTGCTCACCGGGTCCATTGCCTTCGCCATGGTCCCGACGGTGCTTGCCTGGATGGGCACCCCGGCGGAGATCCTGCCGGACGCCATCGTCTATATGCGCATGACCTCGGCCTCCGTGCCGCTCATCGCCATCTACAACTATGCCTCTTCCATGCAGCGTGCCCTGGGGGACTCCCGCACGCCGCTGTATTTCCTGATCGTTTCCTGCCTGCTGAACGTAGGCCTGGACCTGCTGTTTGTCGGCGCCTTCGGCCTGGGCGTGTTCGGCGCGGCCCTCGCGACGATGCTCAGCCAGCTGCTCGCCGGCGCGGGCTCCCTGCTCTGGGCCTTCCGCACCAATCCCTATTTCTGGCTGAACAAACAGTCCATGGCCTTTGACAGACCCATCGCGAAGCAGGCGGTCCGCCTGGGCCTGCCCCTGGCGCTGCAGTGGAGCCTCATCGCGATCTCCACCACCGCGCTGCAGTCCGTGGTCAACGGCTTCGGCGCCACCGCCATGGCGGCCTATACCGCCGGCAACCGACTGGAGCAGCTGGTGCAGCAGCCCTTCGGGTCCATGAGCATGGCGCTTTCCACCTACGCGGGCCAGAACAAGGGCGCCGGCAAAACGGACCGCATCCGCACCGGCTTCCGGGACAGCCTGCTGGCGATGATCGCCCTGGCGGGTGCCATGACGCTCATCATGCAGCTGTTCGGCGGAAACCTGGTCGGCCTTTTTGTGCATGAGAAAGAAGTGATCGACCTGGGCGGAAAAGCCCTGAAGATCACCAGCCTCTTCTATGTCTTCCTCGGCGTTATCTATGTTACCCGCGGCGTGCTCAACGGCGTGGGCGACGCGGTGTTCTCGTTCATCAACGGCATTGTGGAGATCGCCGGCCGCGTCGGCCTGCCCCTGCTGCTCCTTGGCGTCACCGCCGCCGGCGTCTGGTCCATCTGGATCACCGCGGGCGTCACCTGGATGCTCGCCGGCATCTCCTGCGTCCTGCGCTACCTCAGCTGGAGAAAAAAGCTTTAGTCCTGGATTTTGCTGAACTGCGTTTCATAGAGTTCCTGGTACGTGCCGCCGGCATGTACCAGTTCTTTGTGTGTGCCGCGCTCGACGATCTGCCCGTCGCGGACCACGAGGATCTCGTCCGCCGCCAGGATCGTTGACAGCCGGTGGGCAATCAGGATGCTCGTCCGCTCCTCGATCAGCGGGTTGATCGCCGCCTGGATGGCCGCCTCGGAGATGGAATCCAGGGCGCTGGTCGCCTCGTCGAAGATCAGCAGCGCCGGGTCCTTCAGCAGCACCCGGGCAATGGAGATCCGCTGCTTCTCACCGCCGGAAAGCTTCAGCCCGCGGTTGCCGACCATGGTGTCCAGGCCGTCCGGCTGTCTGGAGATAAAGTCCCAGATGTTCGCCTTTTTGCAGGCGTCGGTCATCTCTTCCTCCGTGGCGTCCGGCTTCGCGTAGAGCAGGTTCTCCCGGATCGTCCCGTTGAACAGGTAGGTCTCCTGGGTCACCACGCCGATCTCCTCCCGCAGGGAATGCAGCGTCAGGTCCCGCACATCCGTGCCGTCGAAGGTGACCGTTCCGCTGGTCGCGTCCCACAGCCGCGGAATCAGGTTCACGATGGTGCTCTTGCCGCTGCCGCTGGGCCCGACGATGGCCACGCAGTCGCCGCTTTTGAGCGTGAAGGAAATGTCCTTGAGGATCATCCGGTCCCCGTCGTAGGTGAAGTCCACATGGTCGAACACGATCTCGCCCTTCGCGTTCGTCAGCTCCTTCGCGTCCGGGCGGTCGTCGATCTCGGGCTTCATATCGTAGTATTCAAAGATGCGGGTGAACATCGCCATTGAGCGGATCCAGTCCACCTGGATGTTCAGCAGGCTGTTCACCGGCCCGTACATCCGCCCCAGCAGCGCCACCAGCACCGTGATGTCACCGACGGTCAGGTCGCTGCGGTATTTCATGATGAGGATGCCGCCGACCAGGTACAGGAGCATCGGCCCGATGGTCGTCAGCGTGCTCAGCAGCATGAAGAACCACCGGCCGGCCATCCGCTCCCGGATGTTCAGCCGGATCATCCGGCCGTTCGCTTCCTCGTACCGTTCATATTCGCTCTTTTCCCGCCCGAACAGCTTCACCAGCAGCTGACCGCTGACGCTCAGCGTCTCGTTCAGGATCCCGTTGATCTCGTCGTTGCATTTCTGCGCTTCCCCGGCCAGCTTCCACCGCCGTTTGCCGGCCATCCGCGTCGGCAGGGTGAACAGCGGCACCACCGCGATGCCGATCAGCGCCAGCAGCCAGTTCTTTCGGAACATCGCGATCACCGCGACCACCAGGGTGATCGTGTTCGACAGGATGCTCGTGAAGGTGTTGGTCACCACGCTCTCCACGCCGGAAACGTCGCTGGTCATCCGGGTGATGATGTCGCCCTGGTTCGCCGTGGTGAAGAACCGCTGGCTCATCTTCTGCAGGTGCCGGTACATCTGGTTGCGCATATCAAAGGAAATGTGCTGCGCAATCCAGTTGTTCAGGTAGTTCTGCCCCACGCTGATCAGGTTGCTCATCAGGTGCAGCCCCAGGGACAGCAGGATCAGCTTCACCAGCGCGGAGATCCCCGCGCCGAACCAGCCGCCCATGTCCTTCCCCGTCAGCACGTCGATGATGTTACCGGTCAGGATCGACGGAAACAGGCTGCACACCGAGGAAATGACGATGCACACCAGCACCAGCGCCAGCTGGCGCCAGTAGGGTTTCAGGTATGAAAACACCCGCGCCAGCAGCTCTTTTGTGATCTTCGGCTGGTTTGCCTTTTCCTCGTCCGTCAGGTAATTGGCCCTTCTTCCTCCGGGTCCCGCCATGGCCGGCACCTCCCGTATTCAGATACAAATCCTTCTTTTTCAGATGTTACCGCAGGTTCATTTATTTCGCAACCTGTTTTACCGCTCAAACAGCCGGATCAGCCGGTTCTTCCATTTTCCCCCGTAGGGATGCTCCCGCAGCGGCAGGTTCATCCGCCGGGAACCGATCAGCACCGTGGACGGGTGCGTGAACTCCCGGAACCCCCACTTGCCGTGGTAGGCGCCCATGCCGGAGTGTCCCGTCCCGTTGAACGGCGCACCTTTCACCATCATATGCAGGCAGACTTCATTGATGCACCCGCCGCCGAACTGCATGCGCTGCATCGCCTTCTTCGCCCATGCCGTGTCCCGCGTGAACAGGTACAGCGCCAGCCCGTGTTCCCGGCTGCCGATCATCTCCAGCAGCCCGTCGATCTCCGTGTCCGGATAAGGCACCACCGGCAGCAGCGGGCAGAACAGCTCCCGCTGCACGATCTCCTCTGAAATGTCCACGGGATAAATAACCGTCGGCGCGAACTTCAGCTTCTCCGGGTCCCGCCCGCCGCCGTATACGATCCGGTCCCTGTATTGATCCGCTGTTTCCGCACATTTGTCATACGCCGCCCGGCTGATCAGCCGGGGATACTCCGGGCTGGCGGCCGGATTCTCCCCCAACTGCCGGGCAAAGGCTGCCTTCAGTTCCAGCAGGAACTCCGCCGCCGCTTCTTCCGCCACCGCGACCTGGTTGATGTTGATGCATACCTGGCCGCTGTTGAGCGCCTTGAAGAACGCGATCTTCCGGGCCGCGTCCTTCAGGTCCGCGTCCCTGCGGATCACGCACCAGTTCCCCGTTTCCCCGCCCAGCTCCAACGCCGTGGAGGTCAGGTTTTTCGCGGCCGCTTCCAGCACATGGATCCCGACCTTCGGGGAACCGGTATAGAAGATCTTGTCAAACCGCTGTGCCAGGCACAAGTCCGCGGCGTCGTGCCCGCCGCCGATCACCGTAACGTATTCCGGCGGAAAGATCTCTTCCACGATCCGGCTGACCGCCGCCGTGCAGCGGGGCGACTTGGAGCTGGCCCTGATCACCGCCGTGTTCCCGCCCGCGACGGCGGCCGCCAGCACACCCAGGGAAAGCAGCACCGGAAAGTTGAACGGGCTGATGATCAGCGATACGCCGTAGGGGATCCGGTAGACCTTTGTGATCAGGCTCGGGAAACAGTGGAACCCGCTGAAGCGCGTTTCCGGCCGGGCCCATCTGCGCAGCCCGCGGATCGCCTCGTTGATCTCCAGCACCAGGCTTCCGATATCGCAGAAATACGCCTCGAAAGGCGCCCGCCCCAGGTCTTCCCCCAGCGCGTCCTCCAGGTCCTTCCGGTGTTCCATGACCGCCTTCTTCAGCCTTTTCAGCTGTTCCAGCCGCCAGGCAACATCCAGCGTCGCCCCGCTCCGGAAAAACCGGCGCTGCTCCTCCACAATGCGCGGTATGGCTTCCATCCAGTCCATCTGTATCCTCCTCACCGGCAGAACCGCAATTCCTTACCGTTATCATATCACGGTTTGCCCCGTCTTCCTATCTCCGGTTCCCGGTTTGTTTTCATGATCCTCCTCTTTTTTCAAAAAATCACTGTAACTGAAAAAAACCAGTCCCAATATCATATTTTCAGAAATTGAAAAACTGTATTGTTTCCGGAAATTTCTAAAGGTTCGGTTAAGGTTCACCCTTTATACTTCAGCCATACCAAAGAGAAAGGCGGTGATCCGGATGTCATTCGGAAC
>JAEEGL015048191.1_pt1 | contig 10524 bp, 6 predicted proteins | sample 9134231 | NCBI WGS metagenome assembly JAEEGL01 (sample SAMN16246548, study PRJNA631951) | gut metagenome | biome: gut microbiome; feature: rumen; material: fiber-attached | host: Bos | place: Iran: Karaj | collected 2018-10
AAGAATGTAAATGAAGCTTATGCTGAATATGATTTAAATAAAGCAGCTAAGTTAATAGTACCTTTCTTAAATGATGATTTATCTAATTGGTATATTAGAAGTAATAGAAGAAGATTCTGGGATTCAGAACTTACTGAAAGTAAGAAAGCAGTATATTTAACTATGTATGAAGCATTAGTTGCTTTATGTAAAATATGTGCTACTATGACTCCATTCATGACTGAAGAAATCTATCAAAAATTAACTGGTGAAAAATCAGTTCATTTAGCTGACTTCCCAGTAGAAAATACTGATTTAATAGATGAAGCAGTAGAAGAGAGAATGGACTTAGTAAGAGATGTATGTTCATTAGGTAGATTTGCTCGTGAAGAAGTAAACATCAAAGTACGTCAACCTATTAGTAATTTAATTTTACCTAAATCAGATGAATTAATTATTGGAGATTTACTACCAGTAATTCAAGAAGAATTAAATGTTAAGAATGTAATCTTTAAACCTGATATGACTGAGTACTTAGAGTATATTGTTAAACCTAATTTTAAAGTTTTAGGTAAAGATTTAGGACCAAAGATTAAAGAATTACAAGAAACTTTAAATAAACTATCTTCTAGTGAAATAGCTAAGATAGCTGAAGAGGGTTTAACTATTAAATTAGCTGGAGAAGACTTTGAACTTAATGAAGAAAATACATTGATTTCTATTAAGCAAAAAGAAGGTTATGCTTCTACTTCTAATAATAGAACTATAGTAGTACTTGATACAGAACTTACTGAAGAATTAATTCTAGAAGGACTTGCTCGTGAATTTGTACGTAAAGTACAATCACTTCGTAAAGAAGCAGATTTTGTAATTACTGATCATATTAAAGTTTACTATAATGGTACTGATCAAATAGACAAGATGCTAGATCTTTATAAAGATTATGTAATGGGTGAAGTACTTGGAGATGAGTTAATTAAAGATGTTGGTTTAAAAGATAAATATAAATGTGAACTTAATGATGAAGAAGCATATATAAAAGTAGAAAGAGTATAACTCTTTCTTTTTTTAGTAAGTTATTGTAAAATATTGGTGTATTATAGGAGGTATTTATGAAAAATGTAGTTGCCTTAGTTACTGGTAGTAATCGTGGTATTGGTGCTGCCTGTATAGAAGAATTTGCTAAAGCAGGAGTAAATGTTGTAATTAATTATTGTCATCATGAACAAGAAGCTAGAGAATTAGAGAAACATATTAATGAGACTTATAAAGTTAAAGTATTAACTATTAAATGTGATGTATCTAAAGAAGAAGAAGTAGAACAAATGACTAATACTATTATTGATACTTTTGGTGGAATAGATATCTTAGTTAATAATGCTGGTGTATGTAGAGATAGTTTATTACTTGATAAAAACATTAAAGAATTTAAAAGAATTCTAGATGTTAATATTGTTGGTACTTATCTATGTAGTAAATATGTAGGTAAAGCTATGTTACATGCTAAAAAAGGTAAAATTATTAATATTAGTAGTACTAATGCTATTGATACTTTTTATCCAGAAAGTTGTGACTATGATGCTTCTAAAGCAGGAGTTATTTCTTTAACTCATAATTTAGCTCGTGAATTTGCTCCATTTATAAATGTTAATTGTGTTTGTCCAGGATGGGTAAATACTTCTATGAATAAAGATTTAAGTTTAGAACAAATTAATAAAGAGAAAAAGAAAATATTATTAGGAAGAATGGCTGAAGCTGATGAAATAGCTAAAGTAGTAGTTTTCTTAGCTAGTTCTAAAGCAAATTATATAAATGATTCTGTAATTAGAGTTGATGGTGGAAAATTTAATGGATAAGTAGTATAATATGCGAGAAGGGAAAGATTAGATGAATATTGACAATAAAATAATAGAGTTAGTTAATTCTTGTGAATCATCTTGTCTAGAAGAGTTTAAAAAGATAGATGAAGTATGTGACTATAATAGTTTAAAAGTATTAACAGCTTTTCATAATAATGAAGTAACGGAATCAGCTTTTAATTCAACAACTGGTTATGGATATCATGATTATGGTAGAGAAAAGATAGAATGTATTTTTAGAGATGTTTTAGGAGCAGAAGATGCTCTTGTTAGAAGTCAATTTATCTCTGGTTCGCATGCTTTAAATGTTTGTTTCTTTGGACTATTACGTCCAGGAGATATATTACTTAGTATTAGCGGAAAGCCATACGATACTCTAGATCAAGTAATAGGTATTAAAGATAATCCAAGTTCATTAAAAAGTTTTGGAATTAAATATGAACAAATTGAATTAGTTGATAATGATTTTGACTATGATAGTATTAAAGAATTTATTAGTAATAATAAAGTTAAAGTAATAGAAATACAAAGAAGTAAAGGTTATTCTACTAGAAAAAGTATTAGTTTAGAAAAACTAGAAAAAGTAATTAAGATGATTAAAGAAATAGATAAAGATATTATTGTTATGGTAGATAACTGTTATTGTGAATTTGTAACTAAAGAAGAACCTACTAGTGTTGGAGCTGATATTATAGTGGGATCTTTAATTAAGAACTTAGGTGGAGGTATTGCTCCTAATGGTGCATATATTGCTGGTAGACATGATTTGATAGAATTATGTGCTGAAAGATTAACTTTACCTGGAGAGGGTAGAGAAGTAGGACCAACATTAGGTATAAATAAAAGTTTATTACAAGGTATTTATATGGCTCCTAGTGTTGTGGCAGCTTCACTTAAAACAGCTGTTTTGACAAGTAAGGTATTAGAAGATTTGGGCTATGAAGTCGATCCTAAATATAATGAAGATAGAGTAGATATTGTTCAAAATATTATCTTTAGAGATCCTCAAAAATTAATTGAGTTTACTAGAGGTATTCAACAGGGTTCAGCAATTGATTCTAATGCTTTAGTAGAACCTGGAGATATGCCAGGATATGAAGATAAGATAATTATGGCTAGTGGTTCATTTACTCAAGGTTCATCAATAGAACTATCTTGTGATGGGCCATTAAGAGAACCATATATAGCTTATATGCAAGGTTCATTAACTTATCAGTATGGAAAGATAGGTTTAATGAAAGGAATAGATAGATTAATTAAGGAGGTGGAATAATGCTTGGAGAAGGTCTTTTTTGGGCAAGAATTCTTGAACAAAATGATACCGCAACTATTTTACTATTAATACTTGAAGTGTTATTAATTGGTTGGATAATAAAAACTATCTTTTCAGTTATTGGTAAATGGAAAATATTTAAAAAAGCTGGTAAAGAAGGATGGCCTGCTTTGATACCTATCTATGATACAATTGTATTATGTGAAATTACTGGTGTTAATACTTGGTGGGTTGTGATTACTATTATTGCTAATGCGATAAGTGGATTAATTCCTATTTTTGGATTAACATTAGCTATTATAGTTTCTATATATTTCAAAGTTATTCTATATGTTAGTACAGTTCGAAGTTATGGAAGAAGTGATGCTTGGGCTGTGGGATTATACTTTTTAAGACCATTTTTCTTCTTTGCTTTAGGAGTTGGTAAAAGTAAATATCAAGGAGCTAAACCATTAGAAGATCCAATATTAGAAACTATAGGAATTAATAAATCAACAAAGAAAGAAGAAGTTAAAGAAGAAAAGATCATTTGTAAAAACTGTGGTGAAGAAAACTTAAATACATCAAAATTTTGTACTAGTTGTGGTAAAAAGCTATAAAACACTTGAAAAACAAGTGTTTTTATTGTATAATTATTTTCGTCAGTTGATATGTCTGCGTAGCTCAGCTGGATAGAGCAATCGCCTTCTAAGCGATCGGTCAGGCGTTCGAGTCGCCTCGCGGACACCATTTATGAATTGAAAATGACTTATTTAAGTCATTTTTATTTTGTTCTACAAACTTGTCTTTTCTCTAGGTAAAAGTTATAATTAAAGCAGGAGATGAGATTATGAAAGTACTTTTATACACTGAAGGAGAAAAAACTTTTGCAAAAAGTGGATTAGGTAAAGCTATTAAGCACCAAATGCGAGCTTTAGAAAGTCAAGGAATAGAGTATACTACTAATATTAAGGATAAAGACTATGATATTATTCATATAAATTTCTATGGCCCTAAATCTGTACATATGGCAAAAAAAGCTCACAAAGAAGGAAAAAAAGTAGTTTATCATGCTCATAGTACAGAAGAAGATTTTAGAAATGGGTTTATTTTTTCAAAACAAATCGCACCTCTTTTTAAAAAATGGCTAATTAAGTGTTATAACTTAGGAGATGTGATAATAACTCCAACTCCATATTCTAAAAGATTATTAGAAGGTTATGGTATAAAGAAAAAGATTTATGCAATATCTAATGGTATAGAACTTGATAAATTTAGGCAAAGTGAAGAATTAAAAGAACATTTTAGAAAAAAGTATAAACTTAAAGATGACGATAAAGTTATTATTGGAGTAGGTTTATATATTAGAAGAAAAGGTATTGTAGATTTTGTAGAATTGGCTAAGAGATTACCAGAATATAAATTTATTTGGTTTGGATATAGTCCTTTAAGTGCTGCGACAAGGGATGTTAGAAAAGCGGTTAGAACAAAACTTCCTAATTTACAATTTCCAGGCTATGTAGAACAAAAAGATATTATTGGTGGAATGAATGGCTGTGATGTCTATGTTTTTCCAACTTTTGAGGAAACAGAAGGAATTCCAATTATTGAAGCTTGCGCTTGTAAAGCTAATGCAATTGTAAGAGATATTCCAATCTTTGAAGAATGGTTAGAAGATGGAAAGAATGTTTATAAAGCTAAAGATGTAAATGAATTTGAGGAAAAAATTAAAAAGCTAATTAATAAAGAATTACCACCATTGGGTGAAAAAGCCTATGAAGTAGCTAAAATGCGAGATATTAAAAAAGTAGGAGAACAATTAAAAGAAGTTTACGAAAAAGTGTTAAGTGATTGTAAATAAAATAAATCTATTGACAATTTAAAAAAATAATATATAATTGACTTATAAACTAGTACTGTGTGGAGTTTAAAATAATAAAAGAAAAGTTTTTTATGTAAATCTTGATTACTATTATTAAAACTCACATAAATAAATTAAATATATTATTATTTAATTTATATAATTATCTTTATTGAATTATTTTATAATTTATATGATTATAATTATTAGATTATTTAATGATAGTTTCTTTTATCTTATGTGGCATTAATTTAATAAAGATAATTGGGGTTGTTAACTAACTTTTGTATACAATTATTTGTCTTCATACATTCTACAGATTGTAAATAATTATCAAGACTAGTTTTTTGTAATTTCTTTGGAGAAAGAAAACTCCAGAATAAGTTATACATAATTACTGATAATAATTAATGTATATATAAAACTCGGATATAGTTCTTATTGAATATTCTAATAGATCTTTTGCTATGATTGATCGGAGAAATTGAGGTTAATGATTTAGGCAAAAAAAAGCTTATTCGCTATTAGAAAAAGAAATTATATATTGGGGAAGGAAAACCCCAACAATGATAATAGATAAGATAAACAACGATTTGTCCACTCTATCTGAACAAACCAATAATATTAACTTTTATCAGAATTTAATATTATCTACAAAATATATTAGTCGTATATTTTTAAAAATATGAAAACATCGTTGATTTCATATTTTTTTTTGTGAAAAAATATGTTATATTTATAATAGGGTAAAGATAGGGTGAGAAAGCATGAAAATATATTTATATGCAAATAGACAAGTAAATGTATTCTATTTACCAGAAAACATATCAGGTAGTTATAGTTTTGATGTTGATAATGATGAAGTATCAAAGCTAATTAACGTTGATTCTAGAGATGGTAAATGGATTTTATTTGAAACTCCTGACTGCAAACTTTTAGTTGGGAAGGCATTTGTTAAAGAAACTGTTTTAGAACAAAATCATTTTTATGTTTTAGTTAGAGATAATATAAAATACCTTATCTATGTAGAAGCAAATGATGATAAAGATATTAAGGCTTACAATTATAGTACAACTTTTAATCTTACTATCGGTGAAAATGGAACAATGACATATAATTGTCCGTATGCTTCTAATTTTGCTATTTCAATAGTTGGTCAAGAAGATGGAAAAATATTATTAAATTTAAGCCAAGGAGAGGCTTTTATAAATAAAAAATTAATTTCTAGACCTAGTGTTTATTTAAATTCTGGAGATGAAGTAGAATTACTAGGAGCTAGAATCTTATTCTTAGGAAAAATGATCGTAGTAATTGCTGCAGATAATATACTACAAATAAATGCTAATAATGCTAAATTATTTCCTACTAAACTAGGAGTTCCAGAAGAATTAGAAAATCTTGAAATAAAAGATAAAGAATTATACGCAGATGATGATTATTATTCTAAGGCCCCACGTCTTAGAAGAACAATTGAAAATAAAGAAATAGAATTAAGTGATCCACCACCAGAAGAAAAAGAACAAGAAGTACCAATGATTTTAACTGTTGGACCTATGGCTACTATGGGAGTTAGTTCTGTAGTAACACTATCTTCTTCTATATCTAAATTAGCTTCTGGTGAAGTAGATTTTTCTAATGTCGCAGGACAATTAATAGTTGGTATTACTATGTTAATTTCAACAATACTATGGCCTTTACTAACTAATCGTTATAATAAGAAATTACGAATAAGAACTAATCAGAGAAATACTGAAAAATATAAAAAGTATTTGGAAGAGAAAAAAGTTGAATTAGAGACAGAAAGAAAACTTCAACAAGAAATTATTAAAGAAAATGTTATTTCTTTGAATGATTGTATTGAAAATTTAAAACACAGAAAACTAAACTTCTGGGATAAAAGAATGGATCAGAGTGACTTCTTAGTGGCTAGAATAGGTGTAGGTAATGAGCTTTTAAAAGCAACAATTAATTATCCTAAACAAGGTTTTAGTCTTGATGAAAGTGACTTAAAAGCTCAAGTTGATCAAATGGCAGAAGATTATAAATATATTGAAAATGTACCTATTGGTTATTCTTTCTACGAAAACAATATTACTGCCGTAATGGGAGAAGTGGAAAAAAGTCATCATTTTATGAATAATATTTTATTCCAATTACTAACATTCTACAGTTATGATGATTTAAAAATAGTAATATTTACTAATGAAAAAAATAAGAATTACTGGAATTATGTTAAGTATTTAAATCATAATATGACTAATGATAGTTCCTTTAGATTCTTTGCTTCTAATGAGGATAGTGCCTCTTTAGTTGCAGATATTTTAAAAAAAGAATTTAATGCTAGACTAGAAGCTTCTGGTGATAATGAACAGAGTGTATTATTTAAACCATATTATTTTGTTATTGTTGATGATATAGATATTCTTAAAAAGACTAATTTTATTGAGAGTATTACTGAAATTAGAAGAAATTTAGGTTTTAGTTTAATAATTTTAGAGAAGAAGCTAAGTAAATTACCAAGTTTATGTAATAACTTTATTAATCTTGGAGATACTACTTCAGGAGTATTAAAGAATTCTTATGAAAAGCAGGAACAGATAATATTTAAGGATGAAGTTAATCCTAATGTTAATATGATGGAAGCTGCCAAAATATTAGCTAATATTCCAATTGAAATATCAGCTACTGATGAAAGTTCTGGTGAATTACCAGATGCAATTACTTTCTTGGAAATGGCTAAAGTTGGTAAAGTTGAACAATTAAATATTATGAATAGATGGGATACTAATGATTCTACTGCTAATTTGAAGGCAGAAGTAGGAGTAGGAACAGATGGTAAACTATTATACTTAGATTTACATGAAAAAGCTCATGGGCCACATGGATTAATTGCAGGTATGACCGGTTCTGGTAAATCAGAGTTTATCATTACTTGGATTTTATCTTTAGCAATGAATTTTTCTCCTGATGATGTCGCATTTATTTTAATCGACTATAAAGGTGGAGGTTTAGCTTTTGCTTTTGAAAATCAAGTTACTGGTGTTAGATTACCACATTTAACTGGTACTATTACTAACTTGGATAAAGCTGAAATTAATAGAACTTTAGTAAGTATCGATAGTGAAGTAAAAAGAAGACAACAAATCTTTAATGAGGCTAGAGATAAATTAGGACAAAGTACTATTGATATTTATAAATACCAAGCTTTCTACCATGATGGTAAGTTGAGTGAGCCATTACCCCACTTATTCATTGTCTGTGATGAGTTTGCCGAGTTAAAAGCTCAACAACCAGATTTCATGGATAATTTAATTAGTGTTGCGCGTATTGGTCGTTCATTAGGAGTACACTTAATTTTAGCTACGCAGAAACCTAGTGGTGTTGTTAATGATCAGATTTGGTCAAATACTAAATTTAGAGTTTGTTTGAAAGTTCAAGATGCAAGTGATTCTAATGAAATGTTAAAGAGACCAGATGCTGCTGGATTAAAACAAACAGGTAGATTCTACCTACAAGTTGGTTATGATGAATACTTTGTATTAGGACAATCTGGATGGTGTGGGGCTAAATACTATCCATCAGATGTTTTACAAAAAACAGTTGATAAATCAGTTAATATTATTGATGAAACTGGTGTGGTTGTTAAAAACATTCAAACTGGTACTAGTAGTGCTAAATCGTCAGAGGCACAAGGTGAACAACTAGCGGCTATTATGAATGAAATTATTAAAGTCGCTACAGATTCTAATCGTTTTGCTAAGAGATTATGGTTAGAAAATATTAAACCAGATATTACAATTGAAGAAGTTGAAAGTAAGTATAAATTTGAATATCAAAAGAATAATTTTGATATAGTAATTGGTGAATATGATGCTCCTGAAAATCAATCACAAGCACCACTTCTATATAATATTTTAAATGATGGTAATACTAATATTGTTGGTACTGATTCTAGTGAATCAGAAGAAGTTATTAGTACAATGTTATTCAATATAATGAAACATTTCTTACCTAATGAAATATCTTATTATATTATTGATTATGGTTCACAGAACTTCACGAAATTTAAAAAAGCTCCTCATTGTGGAGGTGTAGTATCTCCAACAGATTCTGAAGAATATGAAAGCTTATTTAAATTACTTAGTGAAGAACAAAAAGAACGTAAAAAAGTTTTATCTGACTTTGGAAGTAGTTATTTAGATTATGTTAAAGAAAATCCTGGTAAAATGCCAATCATGTTAGTAATACTTAACAATTATGAATCAATCAATGAATCAAATGAAAACTTATTTGAAACTATGGGTAATTATTTACGTGATTCTGAAAGATATGGAATTGTATATATTTTCACTTCTAGTGGTGTCAGTGGAATACCAGAAAAATTCAAACAATTATTAAATTATGCTTTGGCATTTAAGTTAAAAGATCCAATGGATTATAGTTTCTTATTTAATTCAAAAGATAAAATGGAACCTAGAGATTTGTTTGGACGTGGTATTTGCTTTAATGAAAAATTACATGAATTCCAAGTTGCATTTATTGCTAAAGAGAAGAAAGATTCTAATACTGCAATTAATAACTTGATAAAAGAATTAACTGATAAACAAGTTGCACCTGCAGTTAGAATCCCATCTTTACCAGAACAAGTTGAATTAAATGATGTGGCTAAGAAGTTAAAGAGTATGAAGAAAATACCAGTTGGTGTTAATACAAAAACACTTGATATTATGACATATGATTTAACAATAGAAACAGGTAAATTAGTGTTAGCTCCTAAGATTAAATACTTGAAGAGCTTTGCTAAGAGTTTCATTGATGAAATAATGTATCTAAAAGCTAATATTATGATTATTGATGCACAGGGAGCTATTCCTGAAATAAAAGAAAAAACAGCTAATTATTTTACTAATGATTTTGAAAATAAAATAGATAAAATCGTAGAATTTGCTAATAAACATAATAGTGGTTCAAATAATGTGCTTATTATTTATTCGATTTCTAAATTGATAGATAAATTAGAGAGTAAAACGAAGATTGAAGAGTTATTTGAAAAATTTAAAGCATTAAATAATTCATTTATTGTAATTTTTGATGAAAGTTCTAAAATTAGAGAATATACTTATGAAACATGGTATAAATCTGTTGATGCTAGTGAAGGCGTTTATATTGGTCCTGGTGTCGATGATCAAAGTATATTTAAAATCAACAATTATAGTCGTGAATTAAGTCAAGCACAGCCAAAAAATTATGGTTATTATATATCTGAAGGATCTTGTAAACCAATCAAGTTAATTGAATTTGAAAGAATCGAGGATGATGAAGATGATGAAGAATAAGGTAATGATTAAAGCTGTTTTTCCATCAATCGATAAGGAATATGATATAAATATTCCTGTAAATGAATTAGCTTGGAAAGTGAATAAACTTATTGTAAAAGCTATTTATGATATGAATGGAATCCCTATAGATTTAAAGAATGATAAGTTTATTATGATAAATAAAACAACAGGAGAAACATATCGTAATAACGTAGCAATTATAGATACAAACATTCGTAATGGAGCAGAAATTGT
>JAEEGL015297421.1_pt1 | contig 10524 bp, 8 predicted proteins | sample 9134231 | NCBI WGS metagenome assembly JAEEGL01 (sample SAMN16246548, study PRJNA631951) | gut metagenome | biome: gut microbiome; feature: rumen; material: fiber-attached | host: Bos | place: Iran: Karaj | collected 2018-10
AAACGGTTTCAGACGATCTACATCGACCGGATCAAGGCGGGAATCCTGAATCCGGTGACCGAATATGAAGGGCTGCGCGAGACACCGACGACCGCTGTGGTCGACGGTCACGACGGCATGGGCATGGTCATCAGTAAGCGCGCGATGCAGACCGCGATCGACAAGGCGAGAACGTACGGCATGGGCATGGTCGCCGTGCGCAACTCCTCGCACTACGGCATCGCGGGCTACTGGACGACGATGGCGACGAAGCAGGGCATGATCGGCATCACGGGCACGAACGCGCGTCCGTCCATCGCGCCGACCTTCGGCGTCGAGAACATGCTCGGCACGAACCCGCTGACGATCGCGCTGCCGACCGACGAGGACTTCCCGTTCTGCATCGACTGCGCGACCTCCATCACCCAGCGCGGCAAGATCGAATACTACGCGCGAAACGACAAGGCGACGCCCGCCGGCATGGTCATCGGAAGAGACGGCACGGCGCTCACCGACAGCAAGCAGATCCTCGTCGACCTCACGAAGGGCGCGGCGGCGCTTGCGCCGCTCGGCGGCATCGGCGAAGAGCTCGCGGGCTACAAGGGCTACGGCTACGCGACGGTCGTGGAGATCCTCTCCGCGGCGCTGCAGGCGGGCAGCTTCATGAAGGCGCTCACCGGCGTGGACGAGAACGGCAACAAGCGTCCGTATCACCTCGGGCACTTCTTCATCGCGATCGATCCCGAAGCGTTCATGGGCCTCGATACGTTCAAAAAGATCGCGGGCGACATCCTGCGCGCGCTCCGCAATTCCGAAAAGGCGCCGGGCGAGGAACGCATCTACACCGCGGGCGAAAAGGAATGGCTCACGTGGCTCGACCGAAAGGACAAGGGCGTTCCCGTCAACGAGGCGGTGCAGAAGGAAATGATCGCCGTCCGCGACGAAAAGCATCTGAACTATCATTTCTCCTTCGAGAAATAAAACGATCGGACAAAGAAACGCCTTCCCTCGGGGAAGGCGTTTTTCGTTTGCAGGCTCTTTCACGTTCCGCCGACGCCGCAGGAACGGCAAAGCAATGATATATTTTTGCGGATTTTCCGGGTCTCCGCGGTGTCATATAGAGCAGAAGGGTATGAAGCGCCGGAATCGGGCATTTCTCCTTGCGGCATGCCGCCCTGTGTGATAAACTATATATAATCGGGCGGACGGAACGGCTTTTCGGACGAAGACGATCCGCAAACCGTGTGTCGGCGGAACCGTCCCGAGGATATGATAAAAAATACGGCATTTATGACTTCCCGCAGAAGCGCAAGGGCCGCATTCTCGGGATGTATCTGGTCGGCGGCATGATGCGAAATAAGAAACTGAATAAGAAGCTCTCCGGCAAGATGACCGAGAGCATGCTGATGCCGTATAAGAAGGGATTGGAGAAAGCGGAGAAGGAATAAGCAAGGAAGGACGGTCGCCGCTCGTCCTTTGTTTACCGGCATGATGCAAATCTGTTGCATTCGCGTGCTATGATGGAGAAAAAGAAGGGGGACATTCCATGAAAAAACAGCTTTGCGCGCTGCTTGCGCTGATTCTGCTTTTTTGCGCCGCGGCATGCGGAGGCGGGGCGGCAACCGACGAACCGAAAGAACCGATGGGGAAACCGGTCGAATCGCTGTCCGCGTTTTCGATTTCGGAAAACCTTAACACGGCGTGGTACAAGTCCGTGGATACCGATACCTATCCGTATTACTGCAATGAAGAACTGTACGTTTACGAAGGCGGCGAAGCGATTCTGACGCATGACGGTGTTTGGTACCGGCTCGTCGAAACCGGCGAGACCTGCCGCCTCGAAAAGGATCTGTACGCCTCGCCGTTCGACGAAACGCCTGCGCAGACGCTTGACGCGGGTGAAGTCCGTTTGCTTGCAGACGGCGCGAAGGTGTGTGTCGAGGTGCTTTCCGACCCGCTCGGGATTTTCGAGGGCTTTCCCCCGGAGGACCTTTCGTTGTCGCTGAATCAATCCAGGCATCCTACCCGGTACTATGCGCATACGCCGCATGCGAGCGGGCATGCGCCGCATTTTCAGCCGGAAACAGGATGGTATGAACGGGCGGGGCACAGAAAGACGAACGGCGGGAGCGTGTATTACACGAACTGCCGTGTGACCGCCCGGGCGGACGGCACGGTGCGCGGAACGGTGCAGGTGACGGATGAATCGCAAGAGGAGGACTGTGTGCTTTTATGGGCAGGCGACGCAGGGGCTTTGGTGCGTCCGGACGGCGAGCTGCTCTATTACGGCAAACGCATGTGGCTGAGTCGGTTTGAGCGCGACGACTGCGCCGAGTATGTTTTGAAGGCAAATTATGACCCGCTGCATCTGTCTGTCGGAAACATGCTGATCCTGTACAGAGGCACGGACAGTACCGAGCCGAGGGACGTGATCGGACGCAGCCGCGCGGAGATCATCGACGATTTCACCGCCGACGGATGGACGCATGAGCCGCTTTCGATGTCGTGGGGCGAGGGTGACGACGACAACGACAACTACGGCGAACTGTTCATCAAGCTCACAAAGGACGGTCGGATGCTGCTGATCTATCTGGACTGGGATATTGTAGGGCGGTTTGCAGACGAGTGGTTTGCTTACGCCTATGTGCTGATCGGCGCGGACGGAACGCTCGAAAGCTGGGGCGGGCAGAAGCCCGGCGACCACACGCTTGCGGATAGCTACAAGCTTTCGGATGAGTTTCCTTTTAACGGCGGGCTTTGGGGGCTCTGGGAGGACGACCGCGTACTGCTTCTGGACGATGGACGCATCTTTGTGACGTATGAAGGGCATGAGAGCGGCAAAGTGCTGGACTTTATCATCTTCGATCCGCGCGGGTGAATCCTTTGGACGGGCATTTCGCCCGTCTTATTTGCGAGTGTCATGGGGACGGTTCTGTTGACAACCGCATATGAAAATAAAGAAAGGGCGTTCGGGCCCTTTCTTTTTATTCGGCTTCGTCGGTTTCGGACGGTTCTTCCGGTTTCGGATCGCTTTTTTCGCGCCGGAGCCGGATCCGTTTCAGGTTCTGCTTGTAATTGAAGATGTAGCGGATGACGAGCAGCCCCTGCAGCGGCAGACCCGCAAAGAACAGATACCACGGGTTTGCAGCCAGCAGATGCAGGTATACGCACGTGATCAGCGACCAGACGAAGATCGACGCGTAGACGAACAGCAGCACGTCCGCCTTTTTATCCTTCCGGGTGAAGAACCACAGCACGATCGCGCTCGCCGGCACGCCCCACACGAACAGCTGCCAGATGCTCGTTTCCCGCGTGATCTTGACGTATACGTAGATCACGCACACGACGAACCAGATCTCGCACAGCAGAAAGATCTGCGACAGGATCTTCTGCCGGATCGCGGGCGTTTCGTCCTCGGTCCGTTCCGTTTCCGCCTGCTTTTCCGTGATGGCGCTCACCGGCACGCCGAACGTTTCGCTCAGCGCGTAGATGGTCTCGAGATCGGGAATGACCTCGCCTTTTTCCCAGCGCGAGATCGCCTTGTCGGAGTAATTGATCCGCTTCGCGAGCTCCGCCTGCGTGAGATTGCTTTCTTTTCTGAGCCGCACGAGATTCTGCGACACGATTTTCTTTACGTCTTCCATAGCCGCCATTTTAGCAAATGCTGTCGAAAAAAGCAAGTATTTGCGGCGAATTCCCGCTGCGGTAGAATGCTCTCTCGCTGCGGTTCGGAGCGGTCTAACGAACGGAGAACCCGGAAACGGCGAAGTATCTTTACTTCGGGAGCGCGCGCGCCTATGATACCGTTATCGAAAACCGGTCGTCCGACCGACGAAAAGGAGTATGAAGCCGATGCAGAAAACCGTTCCGATCTTTTTTGCATGCAACGACAAATACGTGCCCTATCTCGACGTGGCGCTGATCTCGCTCATCGCCCACACGTCGCCCGAAAATACGTACCGGATCACGGTCCTGAAGAACGCGATCTCCGAACGGAACCAGGCGATCCTGAAACGCCACGAAACGGACAACGTCACGATCGACTTCTTCGACGTGAAGGAAATGCTCGAGCCGATCAGAAAGCAGCTGCCCGAGCGGTTCTATTTCAGCGTCGACGCGTATTTCCGGCTGTTCATCGAAACGTCGTTCCCGCAGTACGACAAGGCGATCTATCTCGACAGCGACGTGATCGTGCTGCACGACGTCGCGGAGCTGTACGACACGGACGTCGGCGGGTATCTGCTCGCGGCGGCGTACGAGCAGAACACCGACCGGAACCCGATGTTCACCAATTACGTGGAGGACATCATCGGCATCCCGCACAAGACGTATTTCAATTCGGGCGTGATGGTCATGAACCTGAAGGAGTTCCGCCGATTCCGCGTGCAGGAGCGGTTTCTGCACATGCTGACGCGGTATCAGTTCGACTGCCTCGCGCCGGATCAGGAATACCTCAACGTGATCTGCTTCGGCCGGGTGAAGTATCTGCCGACCGGCTGGAACAAGCACAGCTTCCCCGAGCCGCCCGAAGGCGAGCTGAAGCTCTGCCACTACGCGCTTTCCTGCAAGCCCTGGCATTACCGGGACACGATCAACGGCGAGTATTTCTGGGAATACGCGAAGGACAGCGAATTCTACGGTCTGCTGAAAAGCGAGCTCGAGGGCTACGGCGAGGCCGACCGCGAGCGCGACAAGGCGGCGTTTTCGGAGCTGATCAAGGGGATCGAGGCGATCTACCGGAGCGACCGGACGTTCTGCAAGCTCTGGTTCGGCAGGGACGCGGACCGAAAGGAAGTCAGTCATGGCTGATCCGGAGAAAAGAGCGGAACGCCTGCGCGTGCTTGCGCGCATCGCGGAATATGAGCGCGAGGGGCGCTTCAACGACGACGTCGAGGAGGACGATCCGGCGATCCCCATTCAGCCGGGCGACGTGGATTACGTGATCAGAAAGCCGTCGAGCAAGGTCAAGACGGCGGTCGCGAACGCCCTCGGCAGAGCGTTCTTCGAGAACATGATCCGCAAGCGCCGGCTGATCATCCGGGAAGTGCGCGGCATCGAAAACGCGACGGCGGTGAAGGAGGGCGCGATCGTCACCTGCAACCACTTTCATCTGAGCGACAATTACGTTGTGTACAAGACCATCCGGCCGGCGCTCAAAAAGCATCATTATCTGTATAAGGTCATCAAGGAAAGCAACTACACGAACTTCAAGGGGCCGGTCCGGATCATGATGCGCCACGCCAACACGCTGCCGCTGAGCGCGAACCTTTCGACCATGAAGGAGTTCTACGCCGCCGTGCAGACGCTGCTTTCGCGCGGGGAAAAGATCCTGATCTATCCCGAGCAGGCGATGTGGTTCAATTACCGCAAGCCCCGTCCGCTGAAGCCCGGCGCGTTCCGCTTTGCCGCGAAGTACAACGCTCCGGTCATTCCGGTGTTCGTCGGCATGAAGGATTCGGAGGAGACCGACGACGCGGGCTTTCCCGTGCAGGCGCTGTACGTGCACTATCTGCCCGCGATCTATCCGGACCCCGGAGTAAAGCTTTCCGAAAACACGGAGCGCATGATGCGGGAAAACGCCCGCCTCTGGGCGGACGCGTACGAAGCCTTCTACGGCGAACCGCTTTCCTGAACAGGAAGGATCCCGATCCCGGGCCGCTTTGCGGTCCGGGTTTTTTACATCTTTTTTATCAGGATGTTGCAAATCGTCCGCATCCGTGTGATAGGATGGATCATCCCCGAAGGCTTCCCGCGGGGAGGGCGGCCCGCGAAGCGAAACGGACCGGGGCTTTCGGATGAAATGCAGGACCGCCGCATTGACGGGATCCGGCGGAAATGGTATACTGAATCTTTAGGAGGATGTTCGGGATTTGGTTTTTTCGGGGCTGACGTTTTTATTGATTTTTCTGCCGCTGCTGCTGCTTCTGTATTTCGTGCGCGGCAGCATGCGCTGGCGCAACGGCGTTCTCGTCGTCTTTTCGCTGATCTTTTACGCGTGGGGCGAACCGATCATGGTGCTGCTGCTCGCGGGAACGACGCTGCTGCACTATTTCTGCGCGCGCAAGATCGCGTCGACGAAGCGGACGGGGGAGCGGAAGCTCTGGCTTGCGCTCGCGGTGTTCGGCTCGCTGTCGGCGCTGTTCTGGTTCAAATACGCGGGCTTCGCGCTCGGCACGGTGCTGGGCATCCCGTTCACGCCGCCGCGGCTTCCGATCGGCATCTCGTTCTACACGTTCCAGATTTTGACCTACACGATCGACGTGTACCGCGGCCGCGTGAAGTCGCAGAAGCGCTTCTTCCGTCTGCTGCTGTACGTGAGCTGCTTCCCGCAGCTGATCGCGGGTCCGATCGTGCAGTACGCCGACGTGCGCAAATCGCTTGCGAAGCGCGAAACGACGACGGTGGATTTCGGTGCGGGCATGCAGCGCTTCTTCGTCGGTCTCGGGAAAAAGGTCCTGATCGCGAACATCTGCGGCAAGGCGCTCGAGGAATGCGCCGTCGGCGCGCAGCCGTACTCGTTCACCGGCGCGTGGATCTCGGGACTCCTGTTCACCCTGCAGCTCTACTTTGACTTTTCCGCGTATTCCGACATGGCGATCGGCCTCGGGCGCGTGCTCGGCTTCACCTACCGCGAGAACTTCCGGTATCCGTATCTGTCGCGCTCGGCGAGCGAGTTCTGGCGGCGCTGGCACATTTCGCTCGGCGAGTTCTTCCGCGATTACGTGTACATTCCCCTGGGCGGCAACCGCAAAGGACGGCTCCGCACGGTGCTGAACCTGCTGATCGTCTGGGCGCTGACGGGGCTCTGGCACGGCGCGGCGTGGAACTTCATCCTCTGGGGGCTGTACTGGTTCGTGCTCCAGCAGATCGACAAGCAGTTCGCTTCGGTCTGGAAGCGGTTCCCGAAGGGGCTTCTGTGGCTCGGCACGTTCCTGCTCTCGCTGATCGGCTGGGTGCTGTTCTATCACGCCGAGGGGCTTGCGGGCGCGGGCGCGCATCTCGGAGCGCTGTTCGGCATCGGCGCGAGCGGGCTGACCGACGCAAAGACGCTTGCGGTGCTCGCGCGCTACGCGCTGTATCTGCCGATCCCGCTCGCCGCGAGTTTTCCGATCGTTCCGGCTGTCCGCCGCTTCTTTGCAAAGCGCGACCGGCTTGCGGGGTTTTACGCGCCGCTTGCCGCGATCGCCGCGGTCACGATCGGGATCGTGTCGCTGCTGTTTTTGATCGGGCAGAGCTACAATCCGTTTATCTATTTCCGGTTCTGAGGGAATGCGTATGAAACACCGATTCACGTTTTATCTGACGTACGCCTGCGTGGTGCTGTTCGGCATGCTGGGCGTTCTGCTTCTGCTGTTCGGCGAGAAATCGCCGCGTCCGTCCGAGGAGGAGAACCGCACGCTGGCGGGATTTCCGGACTTTTCGTTCGGCGCGGTCGCCGACGGCAGCTTCATGCGCGGCATCGAGGACTATCTCTCGGACGGCATGCCGGGGCGCGGCCGCATCGTGTCGAAGACCGCGGCGTGGCTCGGCGCGCTGTCGGTGGCGAACGGGGACGAAGAGGACGTGAACGCGTTCGAAGCGGTCGAGGCGTTCGGCGAGGGCGACGACGAACCGGATCCGGTCCTGACGCCCGCGCCCGACGGGGACGAGATCATCGTGCCCTCCGAAACGCCGTCGGCGGCGCTTCCCACGCCTCCGGAACCGACCGAAACGCCGCAGCCCGCGGAAACGCCTTCGCCCGACGGCTCGCAGACCCCGCGGGAGACCGCGTCGCCGAAGGTCCCGGTCGAGATCAGAACCTGCAAGTTCCGCCAGCTCCGCGCAGACGGCACCGCGCGCGAGCCGTACACGTTCGACAAGGACGCGATCAACAACGCGATCGGCGTGTTCAACGCGTTCCGCGACGCGCTGCCGGAGGACGGACACGTGTTCTTTACGCAGATCCCGTTTCCGGAGATCGCGTTCAGCCTGCAGGACGGCAAGTACGTCGGCTGGGAATGCGAGCTCGAGGCGATGCTCGAGGCGAACACGAAGGAGGGCGTGATCGTGGTCAGCACGCTCGACGTGCTCGAAGCGCCGCTTCTTGCGGGCGAGGATCTGTACTTCCGGACCGACCACCACTGGAAGCCGCGCGCGGCGTGCTACGTGGCGCAGGCGATGCTCGACCGCATCGGGATCAAGGCGCTCGCATACGACGACTATACCTATAACCACAACAGCGGCTTCTACGGGTCCAAGGTCAGCGGCAATCCGGAGCTCAAGCAGACGCTCCCGCCCGACACCGTCGAGGTCATGGTCCCGTCGCTGCCGGTCAAGGGCTACGTGATCGACTGGGACGGCAGCGAACGCTCCACCCCGTTCATGGTCACGGACCGCGCGTCGTACCGCGCGTATCTGAACGGCACGGTCGGCCCGTGGCGGCGCTACGAGACCGGCGTGGACTGCGGCAGAAAGGCGCTCGTCATCGGTGATTCGTACATCTGCTGCTTCGTGCCGTACCTCACGCCGTACTACGAGGAGGTCCACACGACCGACCTTCGCAAGGATTACTACGACGCGTCGCACCGCACGTGGACGATCCGCGAGTACATCGAAAAGAACGGGATCGACGACGTGTATCTGATCCTGTCCACCGCGTCCGGACTGAATTCGGACTATCTGAAGACCTATCTGAAAAAGTATTTCTGAGGAGAGACGCATGAAACGGAAACAAAAGCTGCATCTGCTGATCGGGCTGACGCTGGTCGGTCTGCTTGCGGCCGCGGCGGCGATCACGTTCTGGGTCACGGAATCCTCACGCACGTCGCGGTATGAAACGCAGGCGCTGAAGGCCGCGGAAGCCGGCGACTGGGACGCCGCGTACGATTACGCGGGCAAGGCGGAGGCGGAGGGCGCGAATAACGCGACGAACGCCGTTTCGTACCGCAAAGCCGAATCGCTGCTGGAGAGCGGCGATCTGAGCGGGGCAAAAACGCTGTTCGCCTCGCTCGGCGCGTACCGCGACGCGCCGGACCGCGTTCGCGAATGCGGATACCGGGAAGCGGACGCGCTTTATCGGGCGGACGAGCTCGAGGCCGCGCGCGACGCGTTCTGGGCGCTGATCCCGTACGCCGATTCGCAGGAGCGGTACGCCGAGGCGAGCTACCGGATCGCCGAACGGCTCTATGCGTCCGGCAGAAAACAGGAGGCGTTCGAAACGTTTTCCGAGCTGATCCCGTACGGCGACAGCGAGGCGCGCGCGAAGGCGATCGCCGTGGAACTCACCGGCGAGACCGATCCCGACCGCGCGGCTGCGGCGCTGAAGGGCGAAACGGAGGAGCAGGAGGCGGCGAAGGCGGCGCTCCGGGAAGCGCGGGACAAGCGCAGGACCGGGCTGATCGCGGCGGGCAAGGCGCATATCGTCGTGCTGTTCCGCGACGGACACGTCGAGGCGGCGGGGGATAACGGCGCGGGCCAGTGCAACGTTTCGGGCTTTTCGAACGTCACGGCGGTCGCGGCGGGTTACGCGCATACGCTGGGACTGAAGGCGGACGGCACGGTCACGGCGACGGGCGGCAACGCGTACGGTCAGTGCGACGTTTCCGGCTGGACGGACGTGGTCTGGATCGGCTGCGGCGCGTGGGACAGCTTCGGCGTCCGCAGGGACGGCACGCTGCTGCACGCGGGATTTCTCGACGCGGATTTCTCGGGCTGGACGGACCTCGTTTCGGTCGCGGCCTCGGAAACGGGCGCGGTCGGCGTCCGCAGGGACGGCACGCTGCTGTCCGTGCGCGGCAAGGACCGCTTCTCCGGAAACGGCTTCGTCGGCGCGGCGGTCACGAACGGCGCGGCGTTCGCGCTGAAAGCGGACGGCACGGTGCGCTGTGAAAACGAAACGGTCAAAGCGTGGACCGGTCTGATCGCGGTCGGAAACAGCCCTTCGGTGCTCGTCGGGATCAAGGCCGACGGCACGCTGTCGGCATACGGACTGCTGCCCGGCAGCGAGACGCTTCTCAACGCGCTCGCGGGGGAAACGGACGTTGCGGAGGTCGCCGTTACCGGCACGTTTGCGCTGATCCGGCACGGCGACGGCACGCTGTCCCTCTGCGGCGACGCGCCGGACGCGGTCCGGGAGTTTGTGAAAAACGTGCCTTCGAACGCGTTCCCGACCGACGAGTGATTTCCTCTTGCAACGCACGGATTTCTGTGTTATAATACGCTCTGCGCCGAAGAAACCGGCGCGCGTGTGCCTGTAGCTCAGCTGGATAGAGCGTCAGACTCCGACTCTGAAGGTCATGGGTGACATGGCAGCAACAATTTTATACCGATGTGCCTGTAGCTCAGCTGGATAGAGTGACAGACTCCGACTCTGTAGGTCGCACGTTCGAATCGTGTCAGGCACGCCAAGAAGCCCCGAAAACACTGCGTTTTCGGGGCTTCAGTTGTTTTGCGCATTGACTACATGCTGACTACATTATTCAGAAACAACATAAACTTAGCGTCATATCGTTGTTCGAAAAGTCTTAATATTATAGGGTTCAGTTCTGTCCTCCGGGTATTTATACC
>JAEEGL015668703.1_pt1 | contig 10524 bp, 2 predicted proteins | sample 9134231 | NCBI WGS metagenome assembly JAEEGL01 (sample SAMN16246548, study PRJNA631951) | gut metagenome | biome: gut microbiome; feature: rumen; material: fiber-attached | host: Bos | place: Iran: Karaj | collected 2018-10
AATTTCCTTGATCACAGCCATAGAAGCGTTATTATTCGCGCTTATGATAATACTAAGATTAATCCGGAAAAAAAGACTGCGGATGTTTTTGCTATTAATGTTTTGAAGACACTATTCATGATCAAATATATTCTTGAAATAGAAGCAAATGCGGATAATATTACAAGTTTAATGATTAGTAATATAAACGATGATCGTATTGTTTTAAGAGAGCAGGTAGTAGATGCCCTTAAAATACTTGAAAAGCAAATGCTTGTCCAAAAGAATGGAAATATATTTGTATTTCTTACAGACGAAGAGCAGGAGATTAATCGAGAAATTGATAGTCAAAACGTGGAAATGGCAGAAGTTATAAACAAAGTATCAGAAATGATTTTTGAAGATATCTTTTCGGATAAAAGGTATCGTTATCCGGCACCGGTAGGAAATCCTGCATTCAATGGCAGATATACATTTCCATTTAATCAGACGGTAGACGATAGACCTTATAAGTCAAACCAGAATTATGACATAGGACTTCGTATTTTGACTCCGTGGTATCAGGGTGGCAATGATGATGGCACTTTGAGAATGATGTCTGGAACTGGGAAAGAGGTATTGGTTCTTTTACCGAATGATGCTGCGTTTTTAGATGAATTGATGATTTATTTAAAAATTGAAAAGTTCCTGCGACTTAATACTTCGTCACAACTTACTAAATATGAAACAATAAAAGAAGCAAAACGTGTAGAGATGCGTGAGCGAAACGCTAATGCTAAATTGTATTTATTAGAAGGATTGAAAGATTCTACGATATATGTGAATGGTGATATAGCCAAAACATCTTCAAAAGAAGTAGTAGGACGTATTAATGAAGCGATAGGACGACTTGTTCAGACAGTTTATCATAAACTCCCTTATATAGATAGTGCAAAAGATGAAACTGACATACGTAAGATGTTTAAGGAAGAAAACCAAGTGAAGCTTGATCTTGAAGGTGTTACTGAGTCTAATTCTCATGCATTAGATGATGTTTTACAGTTTATAAAGGGTAATACGGACATTCATATTAAGACTTCAATGAAAACATTGAAAGATCGTTTTACAAGTGCGCCGTATGGATTTGTTGAAGATGACGTAAATTGGCTTGTAGCAAGGTTATTTAAGCGTGGTGATTTATCATTTACGGTCAACGGAATGGTAGTTACCTTGATGAATAAGTCAGGGGATGAAATTGTTGATTATATCACAAAGAAACAGTATTTAGACAAATTACTTACTGAAGTAAGAACAAGGGTTTCAGAGAAGGATAAAAAAGCTCTTCAAAAAGTTATAAAAGAATTATTCGGAACATCGCTTGTATCAGAAGACGAGGATACGGGAATGCGTAATTTCCAGAATTATTCTCAAAAACGTATCGATGATATGGAAAAACTGGAGATTAATTATCAGCATTATGCCTATCCTGGAAAGAAGGTAATAGCAGAAGGCAAAAAACTTTTACTTCCGATTGTTCAAATGTCTGAATCTAAGGAATTGTATGAATATGTTTCGAAAAAACAGGATGAATTGCTTGATTATGCCGAAGATTATGAACCTGTGAAAACTTTCTTTGGTGGAGAGCAGCAACAGATTTTTATGAGAGCACTTGATATGCTCGAAATATATGATGATAGTAAGACTTATATTGTTGATAAGGAATTGGAAGATATTGTTTCCCAAATGAGAACTATTGTCGAAAAAGATGCTCCTTATAAAGATATTCCACAGCTTCCTAATTTAAGACAAAAGTTTACTGAGGCATATGGAAGATTATTAGATGTTCAATCTGCTCCGGTTATGCAATCAATTGAAAGTGCAAAAGAAAGGGTAGATGAAGTGGTTAGCGCAAAAGAATATGCGACTGAAAAAAAACCGATCTATATGAATCTTTTTGTAGAAATAATAGATGGAGCAAAGTCCTGCAATAATGTTTCGATTCTTCGTGGATATGCGGATAAAGCAGAAGCATTAAAAATCCGGTTATTAGATGAAATGGATTCTTTAGATGCTGAGATTGCAACGAAAAAAGCTGAAGCAGAAGTTTCCGTTACTGGAGGTAATCAGGTCGATGTTGTAGTTCCTGTTTCAGTAAAGAAAACAAAGAATAAAACTATTAAAAGTATTACGCATACTTCTTCTTGGCGAATAGAAAATGAAGATGACGTAGATAAATATATTAATAATCTTCGCAAGTCCCTTTTAGAAGAATTAAGCAATGGTGCTGATGTTTTGAATGTTGAATTTTAAGATTGGAGTGTAACGGTATGAATAAGACCGCTATAAAAAACTTTTCGATATGGGCTCGAAATAAGCTTATATCTGATATACAGTATAGAGCTGGTCTCATGGGAATAACAGCTGATGGGATTAAAGATGCATTGCCTCAATCCACAAGTGAGACTGAGTTTTATGATATTGGCACTGCTGAGCCTTTTGTTATATCAGGAGAAGCTATAAAACAACGTAAAAGTTTGGTTGAATTGTTTAATCGTAAGATAAAGGAAACCAATTATAAGACTGCATATAAGTATATTATCGAAGAAGTTGCGTATACGTGGTTTAACAGACTTATCGCAATTCGATTTATGGAGGTAAACGATTATTTACCTTCACATATTCGAGTTCTTTCATCAGATAGCGGAAAGATGGAGCCTGATTTAGTTACATCTCCTTTTGATGCGGAATTATCGTTTTCAGATAATGAAAAGCAGGAAATAATACGCCTTAAAAACGATAATCGTCTGGATGAAGTATTCCGTATACTTTTCATAAAACAATGTAATTCATTGAATGATATATTACCGGCTTTGTTTGAAAAAACTGCCGATTACACAGAGTTATTGCTAAATATTTCTACAATAGATCAGGATGGAGTTGTATTTCATCTTGTCAATGATATTCCTGAAGATGATTTCAACGTTGAAAAAGGTGGTCAGGTAGAGATTATTGGGTGGCTCTACCAGTATTATAATACTGAGCCTAAGAATGAAGCATTTGCCAAGGATGGCAAGATTACAAAAGAAGAGATACCTGCTGTAACGCAACTCTTTACACCAGATTGGATTGTCAGATACATGGTCGAGAACAGCCTCGGTCGTTTATGGGTGGATGGGCATCCGAATAATCTGCTTAAGTCTAATTGGAAGTATTTTCTGGAGGAAGCAGAACAGGAACCTGAAGTACAAAGCAAGTTGGATGAAATCCATAAGGAATATGCAAAGTTAAATCCTGAAGATATTCGATTTATAGATCCTTGCATGGGAAGCGGACATATTCTTGTATACGCTTTTGATGTGTTGATGCAGATATATGAATCGGCAGGTTATTCAGAAAGAGATGCTGCAAAAAGTATTCTTGAAAATAATCTGTATGGTCTTGATATCGATGATAGAGCCTATCAGATGGCTTACTTTGCTGTAATGATGAAAGCAAGGCAGTATAACCGCAGAATCCTTTCGGCAGAGACAGAGTGTCATGTTTATTCGATTCAAGATAGCAATTCCGTAAACAGAAATCAGCTCAAGTATTTTGGCTTGGGCTTAAACGAGGGTGAAAAAATAGATGCCTTGAATCAGATTGGAGGTTTACTTGATACTTTCAGGGATGCCAAAGAGTATGGCTCTATTTTGAATGTCGAGAATTATGATTGGAATCTTCTTTACAGATTCATCGAAGGAATAGATGCAGAAGGACAGATGACATTAGATTCTGTCGGAATTCATCAGACTCAGAAACGCATTAATAAGCTAATAAAAACAGGCGAATTGTTAGCAAAAAAATATGAAGTGGTAATAACCAATCCGCCATATATGGCTATAAGTAATGCTAACTCAAAGCTTACCGATTATGTAAGAATTCACCATCCCAATACTAAAACCGATTTATATGCTGTTTTTATTGAGAGATGCCTTAATTATGGGAAAAAAAATAGTTATATTGCAATGATAACTCAACACTCTTGGATGTTTTTGGCTAGTTATGAAAAATTAAGAGAATCTTTATCGGCAGTAGATTTTGTGAATATGGCTCATTTAGGACCTAGAGCATTTGATGAGATAGGCGGCGAGGTAGTACAAACAACTTCTTTTACAATGCGAAAAAACTCAATAAAAGGATATCTTGGCGAATATAAAAGACTTATAGATGGAAAAAATGAACTTGAAAAAGAAGGATTATATTTTTCGAGTAAATCCTATTATGCTAAACAAGAACAATTCATTGTCGTTCCTGGAAAACCTTTTTCATATTGGATTTCTGATCGATTAAGAAATGCATTTAAAGAAGATTCGTTATATGGAAGAACGGTTTCACCAAGCCAAAATATAACGGGAAATAATGACAAATATGTGCGTAAGCATTGGGAGATTGATAAAAGAAAAATAGGCAACAAGGATGAATGGATTTTTTACGCTAAAGGTGGTGGATATAGAAAGTGGTGGGGAAATCTTTATGATATAGTAAATTGGACTCCTACTGCTAGAAGTATTTATCAAAACGGTGATGGAAAACATGCTTCACAAATTATAAATAAAGAATATTGGTATCGAAAAGGTATCACCTGGGGATTGATAACAACCACTTTGCCAAGTTTTAGAGTAATGCCAGAAGGAGCAACCTTTGATAAAGGTGGATCCACAGTAATTGTTGATGAAGAAATCTATTATTATGTGTTAGGTTTACTTAATTCAAAAGTATATTTATCTATTGCGGCAATGCTTAATCCAACATTAAATTTTCAGGTAAAAGACATTCGATTAACGCCATTGATATTACAGGAAAAGAATAAAGTAGATGAAATGGTTAGAGAGAATATTTCTCTTTGCCAAAAAGACTGGAACTCAAATGATTTATCTTGGGATTTTATTAAACATCCTATTACAGAAGGCGAGACTATGGGAAGACTAATATCAAATAAGTATAAAGAGTGGGAATTGGAGTGTAATAATCGTTTTAACCAACTCAAATCAAATGAAGAAGAACTGAATAGAATATTTATTGAAATATACGGTTTACAGGATGAGCTTACACCCGAAGTTGATGATAAGGATGTGACAGTACGTAAAGCTGATCTTCAGAGAGATATCAAGAGTTTGATATCATATGCTGTTGGTTGTATGTTCGGAAGATATTCACTCGATGTTGAAGGACTTGTGTATGCTGGTGGAGACTGGGATGAGAGCAAGTATTCAACATTTCTTCCGGATAAGGACAATATCATTCCTATTACGGATGAAGAATATTTTGAAGATGATATTTTAGGACTGTTCTGTGGTTGGCTCAAGACAGTATATGGTGTGGATACGCTCGAACAGAATCTAGATTTTATAGCAAATGCTCTTGGAAACAAGGGTGATACATCCAGAGATATTATTCGTAGTTATTTTGTGAATGATTTCTTTAAGGATCATTGCCAGACCTATTCTGTAACAGGATCCGGTAAGAGACCTATCTATTGGCTCTTTGACAGTGGAAAGCAGAATGGATTTAAAGCACTTATTTATTTACATCGATATAATGCTGATACTATTGGGAATCTTCGTGTGGATTATCTACACCGTATGCAGAGAGTATATGAATCAGAAATTGGTCGTATGCAGGACATGATAGATCACAGCACGAACAGTCGTGAAGTTGGTGCGGCAACAAAGCGCAAGGAGAAGCTTCAAAAGCAGCTGAAGGAGTGTCGTGATTATGATGAGAAGATCGGACATTTGGCATTGGCTCGTACAGAGATGAATCTTGATGACGGCGTTAAGTACAATTACAAGAAAGTACAGCTTGGAACAGATGGCAAGTTTTATGAAGTGCTTGCAGATAGCAAGGCTATCATGATGGATGATAAGAAGTTTAAAGACTTTAAGAAGAACTAATTATCGAGGTATGGACGTGAACAAAACAGCAATCAGAAATTTCGCTGTATGGGCGAGGAATAAGTTAATAGCGGATGTAAGTTACCATGCCGGACTTCTAGGAATAACAAAAAACGGTATTTCAAAGGCGTTGCCACAGTCTACAAAAGATGTGGAGTTTTATGACATAGGAACTGCAGAACCATATGCTGTTCGTGGCGAAGAGATTCAACAACGTAGAAGTCTTGTGGATGCAATTCGTGCTAAAGAAAAAGATTCAAATTACGAAACAGCTTATAATAATCTGATTGAAGAGGTCGCTTATACGTGGTTTAACAGGTTAATTGCGATACGCTTTATGGAAGTGAACGATTATCTTCCGGAGCATGTAAGAGTTCTTTCGTCTGAAAGCGGCAAACAGGAACCGGATATTGTTACCACGCCGTTTGATGCGAATCTATTTTTTGCAGATATTGAACGACAGAAAATCATCCGGATGAAAAATGATAATAAGTTGGATGAGGTCTTTCGCATACTTTTTATTAAGCAGTGCAGAGAATTATCTGCAATACTTCCGCGCCTTTTTGAGGGAACGAATGATTACACGGAACTGTTGTTAAGCTTGTCATTCATTGATAAGGAAGGGGTTGTGTATCATCTTGTTCACGATATTCCGGAGGATGATTTCAATGTTGAAAAAGGCGGACAGGTTGAGATTATCGGATGGTTATATCAATACTACAATGCAGAGTTAAAGGATGAGACTTTTGCGCTCCTTAAGAATAATGTGAAGTTGACAAAGGAAAGAATCCCTTCTGCTACTCAGCTTTTTACACCAGACTGGATTGTTCGTTATATGGTCGAGAACAGCCTTGGGCGGTTATGGGTGGAAGGGCATCCTAACGATTTGCTGAAATCAGGATGGAAATACTATCTGGATGAAGCAGAACAGGAGCCAAGAGTAGAAGAAGAGCTTGAAAAAATACGCTTAGAGTATGCAAAGCTAAATCCGAAAGATATCAAGGTTATTGATCCCTGTATGGGAAGCGGACATATTCTAGTATATGCGTTTGATGTTTTGATGCAGATATACGAGAACGCTGGATATACTCAGCGTGATGCAGCAAAGAGTATCTTGGAGCATAACCTGTTTGGTCTGGATATTGATGACCGAGCTGCGCAGCTTGCTTATTTTGCTGTAATGATGAAAGCTAGACAGTACAATCGTAGGATTTTTGGCGTTGAAACAAATTGTAATGTTTATGCCATTAAGGAAAGCAATAATTTCGATAGAGAATCTTTAGTAAAACTGGGAGACGATCTTCGCCCAGTGGCAGAGAGAGTACTTGATGCATTCTTGGATGCAAAAGAATACGGATCCATCATATCTGTTGATGCCACACTTGATGAACTAGATGCGCTTGATAAACGACTTGATGAAGTAGAGCGAATGTCTGATTACGGAAATCTGCTGGATATGATGTATGCAGGAATCCTATGCACAGAGTTAAATGCTCTGATAAAACAAGCTCGTGTTATGGTTCAGAAATATGCGGTAGCAGTAACAAACCCTCCATATATGGGAAATATGAATGTAAAACTTGGTGAATATGCAAAAGAATATTTATCTCAATACAGATACGATTCTTATTCATTATTCATATGGAAGCTGAGCAAAATGATTTCGGATTCTGGCTTAGTGTCGATGGTGACTGGAGATAGTTGGCTTACACTGTCAAGTTTTGCGCAGATGAGAAAAGAAATTATAAGAGATTTTTCTTATAAAAGTATTGTACCACTTGGATCAGACTCCTTTGAAGCAGGATTTGGAACAGTGATGTTCACATTCGGAAAAAAGACTGCTGGATATAAAACGCTATATTGCGATTTGGTTGAAGCACAAAATAAATCAGAAGCCATAATTATGCGTGATTATGGGAAAAACATAGATTTATATGTTCATGACAATGATGTTTTTCTACAGTCGAGTGGAGCGGAGTTTGTGTATCCTTGTACGGATAAAGATTTAGGGATAATCTATGGCAATACCCTTTCAAGTGATTTAATACCTAAAGCTGGACTGGTTGCTGGAAACAATGATTTGTACCTTCGCTTATGGTATGAAATAGAAAAAAACAAAATGAATAAAAATGCTTTGAGCATGAATGATGTTTCAGAGTATGAATGGGTACCGTTACATAAGGGCGGAGGATATAGGAAGTGGTACGGTATACATGAATATGTAATTCATCTTTTAAGAATGTTCTCAGACAGACAGAAGAATAAGGCGATTAGAACGGGAGATCCAGATTTTTACTTTAAGGAAGGAATCACTTGGTCTACATTATCAAATAAATTTGCAGTAAGAAAGAGTCCAAAGGGATTTACGTATAATACTAAAGGATCAATGTGTTTTCCTGTGGATGAGAACAAATTGGATTACTATACGGCTTTGCTTAATTCAAAGGTATCACAATACTTTATTAAAATAATTGCTCCTAATCTTGATTTTAACAGTGGGACAGTTGTTAAACTTCCAGGAAAGGAAGAAAGATGTGATATAACATCTGCAATAGCAGTATCTTGTGTTCGTTTGGCAAAAGAAGATTGGGATTCATTTGAAACTTCGTGGGATTTTAAGAAGCATCCTTTGATTTAAAAATGTTTAGGAGGCTGCAATAATGGCAGAATTAAATCTAAAACAGATTATAGACAGGCTGAATGCTGAGTTTACAGGCGAAACCCGTAAACTGGTATTTTGGTATGATGATAAAGCTGAATTTGAAGAGGATATGAAGACGGTTGAACTTCAGAATGCCAAAATACATCTGCTTCAAAAAGATAATCAGTTTTACACGAAGTATTTCCTTGAAAGGAAAGATACAGAAACGAATTATCTGATTTATGCGCCATTTCCGAAGCCAGAAGTAAAGGATAATCATTTGGAAGATACAATGCTCTATTCCAAGAGATTTTTTGCAGACAGGGCATCGCTTTTGTCTGTTGATCTTGGCATTGAGGAGAAGTATAAGCCAATTATTGAGAAACACATTAAGTTCTTTGGAAATAAAGATCGCACACAGCGTTTCTATGATCTGGAAATTGAAAACTTCAATGAAGAGAATATCCTTGTCGGATTGCTTTCTGCTATATGCAAAACTAGAACATGCTCATTTGAAGAGGTACTTCGAATCGTTATCTCTGAAGAGGATTTGGAAGAGAACAAATATCTTGAAGAGATGCAGAAGTACGAATTGCTTGAGGCGTTTTGGAAACTTTGTGAGCAGCAGTTTGGATATGTGGACGCTAATCCTTCGCTTGAAAGACTAATTGTAACGCTTTTTGTTACTTATACAGACAGATATTTACAGGGCAGTGTTCCGAAATCGTGGAGAACATTCGTATCCATGAAGCAGGGAAATATCATAGCATTTCTTGATAATCTAATGAATAGCGTCCTTTACAGGAATGATTATGACAGGCTGTCAGTTCGAGTTGCTGCTATGCTTAATGTGGTGGATAATTTTTCGAAGTATGAGCCTGAGGATATCATTCACTGTGATACTTTTACATATTTTGATGAAATTATCCTTAACTGGATGGTAGACAGACTTGTATCTGAGGATATTGGAGCGAAGCTTGATGAAAACAGTATTCTTCAACTTTGTGATATCCGCTCTAAGATGCACTTCGGAGATAAATTTGAAGATGCCTACAGTATGCTGAAAAGTGCATATGCGATTGTGAATGCTGTAAATTATGGCGGAAATGATGATATGAAAGCAATCGTGAAACTGTATCAGGAGGAGGATTGTCAGATTGATACAGCGTACCGTAAGTTTTATTTATACTTTGACCGAATCGAAGATTCACAGAGATATGAAAAATTACAAACCCTTGTTGAAAATATCTACACCAATGAGTATCTGAATAATCTGCTTCCGAGATGGAATCAGGCATTTATCGGAGAAGATGGATTATCGGTGCTTTCGCTACAGAGGAACTTTTATAGCAGATTTGTTAATCAGACGAAGGAGAGAACTGTTGTCATTATATCCGATGCGATGCGTTATGAAGTGGGGAGAGAACTTTTTGATAGATTGATGGATGATCCGCATTGCTCGGCAAAACTTTCTGCAATGATGAGTACGCTTCCGTCATATACTAGGCTCGGAATGGCTGCTCTTTTGCCACACAAGACTCTTGTTATGAAGGATGATTATGAAGTATATGCTGATGAAGTGCTTTGTAATGATCTTGCGAGTCGTCAGATGGTGTTACAAAGTCATTGCAAGGATTCGATATGCGTGCAATTTGACGATATTAAGAATCTTAAAGTTGCAGCGCTTCGAGAGATATTCACAGGCAAACAGGTAGTTTATGTATTTCATAACCAGATTGATGCTAGGGGAGACAAGGCAAATACGGAAGATGAAGTATTCGTAGCTTGTGAAGAAGCAATTAAAGAGGTAATGGAACTGATTCACAGGATTTCTACGAATGCTAATACATATAGATTCATAGTGACATCGGATCACGGTTTCATTTATAAACGAGATAAGATTGCTGAGAGTGATAAGATTGGCGGTGTAAACAGTAAGAACGCATGGATCAACAGAAGATATATTGTATCAAAAGAAACGATAAATGAAGA
>JAEEGL016547431.1_pt1 | contig 10524 bp, 10 predicted proteins | sample 9134231 | NCBI WGS metagenome assembly JAEEGL01 (sample SAMN16246548, study PRJNA631951) | gut metagenome | biome: gut microbiome; feature: rumen; material: fiber-attached | host: Bos | place: Iran: Karaj | collected 2018-10
GAGGCTATTGAAATATTAAAAGGAAAAGAGAAAGATAATAATTTAGTAGAATTATGTATAGAGCTTGCTAGTGAAATGGTTTCAATGGGTAAAAATATAAGCAGAGAAGAAGCTTATAATGAAGTTATTAATGTAATAAATAATGGAGATGCTTATAATAAGTTCTTAGAACTTGTTAAAAGTCAAAAAGGAAAAATTGATAAGATTAAGATAGCTCCATATAGAAAATTAATGAAGTCTAAACATAAAGGAACTATTAAAGGAATAAATGCTTTAGAACTTGGAAAGTTATCTGTTAGTTTAGGAGCAGGTAGAATTAATAAAGAAGACAAAATAGATTATGGTGTTGGTATAAAACTTAATAAGCATATAGGTGATAAAGTAAAAAAAGGAGAAGTACTTGGTGTTGTTTATGTCAATGATAGAATAAAAATGCCAAATAGTGACGATATTTTTGATATTGAATAAAAAAGTGTTTGAAAAAAAATAAAATATGGTATAATTGAGTTATAAAGGTAGGGTGAAACTATGGAAAAAATTTACGATGAACAAAGTAAAAAGAAAAAACAAAAACAAATTCAAATAGATGGTACTTCTGCATTATCTTTCTTAGTTGCAGTATTTGCTATAGTATCATTAGTTAGTTTTGGAATTAGTGGAGGATTAAATACTAGTTATGCACTTCCACAAGTAACTCAAGTTCCTCGAGAATTTGAAGGAGGATCTAAGACAGGCGATGGATATTGGTTTATTCCTGGAGGTGGAGAATTTGATTTCCATACTGGAAATGTTGGTGGACAATCATTCCCAGTGTATTGTTTGCAACAAGCTACAGGATTTGGACATGGATCTACTTATACTCAAGGATCTGATATTACTGATGGTGGATTAGTTTACTTATTGGCTAATATTTATCCAAATGCTGAAGTTGGTATTGTAGCTAATAACTTTACTGCTGATCACAAACCTGGTGATACAGGAATGGCTACAGTTAATAAAGCTGGACAATATGTTGCACAAGCAATGATTTGGAAGTACTTAAAAGATAAAAATGTATCTGGAAATTCAGATGCTAAGATTGATGCTTATATTAATGCAAAAGCTGCATATTCATCAACTGAATTTGATGATGCTAATCTTCTATTTCAGTTAAATGAGTCTAGTACTTTATTAAATTCATTTACATTTAAAGATGAAGATGATGTTACAGCAGAGTCAGCTGCTACTTTATTACAAAATGCAAAAAACATTAAAGAACAACCTTATACGTTTGCCTTTAATAAAGGAGAAGCTAAGACAGGTACAACAAATAATAATAAGTATTATACTTATGGTCCTTTAAGTGCATCTGGTGGTGTTACTCAAAAATTAGGTGAATATAAGGGATATACAGTATCATTTAATGGGTCTGTTCCAAGTGGTACAATCTTTTCTGATGAAGAAGGTAATAAGATAGCTGATGGAAAGGTATTTACTGATAGTGATAGATTCTTTATTTCAATTCCAGTTGCTAGTGTTAAAGAAACTACAGAAATTAGGGTATTAGCAAAAGCTAATTTTGAGAGATATGGAGGCTCTTACTATACAACTACTGATAATAAACAAGAAATTACAACTGTTAGATACATACCTTTTAAAAAATCTGATGGTGCTACATTTACTATTGCACCAGCACCAGATACTGGTATGAGTTCTGCACAAACAATTTACTTTATCGGATTAGTAGTATTATTATGTGGTGTGGGTATTATATATGCAAATGCTAAACCATCTGCACAAAAACAAGCTCAACAAGAGCAATAAGAATAATATTAAAAGGAGCCATATATTAATATTTGGCTCTTTACTTGTATTTTTAGGTTTCCTTGCTCTTTCATTTAATTATTTTGTAGCAATGCGAGATCAAGTATATAATGATATGAAGATTGCTATGATGGATATTTCTGAGAATAATGATACTGTTATTGCTGAAGATGTCCAAGTAGCAGAACAAGTGAATAATAATACTAAGACTAATAAGACTCATACTCCATCTAAACCAATAGATTGGAGTAGATATACAGGTATTTTAGAAATACCTAAAATAGGATTAAAAAGAGGTTTTTATAATACTAATTCTAGATACAATAACATTAATTATAATGTAACAATGGTTAAAGGTTCTAATCTACCAGATGTTCATAATGGTAATTTAATACTTATGGCTCATTCTGGAGATGCTTATATATCATATTTTGCTTACTTATATAGATTAAAAGTAGGGGACTATGCTTATGTAACATATAATGGGGTTAAATATAAATATCAAATTAAAAAGATATATTATGTTCCTAAAACTGGTGTAGTTAATATATATAGAAATGAAAATGCTACTTGTTTAACAATGATTACATGTACAAAAAATAGTGATACCTCACAAACTATTTATATTTCTGAATTAGTATAAGGAGGTGATACTATATGAATTTATCTATTATAGATAAGATTATTACTGTGTTTAAGTATATTTTTTCTTCATTCTTATCAATAGAATTATTCATATTTAGTATCCTTCTTTTTGTTTTTTTAATAATAAATTTTAAAAGAAAAGATAAGTTTGTACAAATACTTATAATTGGAATATATGTTGGTTTTTTACTTGGAATAGTAGTTAGTTATAGTATATATGTTAAAGGATGTATAGATTCTTTTGTAAAAGCTTTTATGAACTATGTATATTTTCCTTCAACTATTGTTTATTTCTTCATTATAATATTTGTTACAATACTGTTATTTTATACAGTATTTAGTAAGAAATTAAGTGATTTTAAAAAGGTAGTTAATTTTACAGTATTTAGTATTCTATATTTCTTTTTTACTTCTTTTGTAACTTTGGCTACTCAAGATGGAGTGGATTTAATAGATGTAGTTACTTTATATAAAAATGATACTATTTTATCTATTGTACAAGTTAGTAATTTCTTATTACTTTTATGGTTATTGTTTACTGGTTTTTATTACTTATTTAAGTATTTTAAAAAAAGATTTGATTAAAAAAAGAGTTTTAAAACTCTTTTTTATTTTATATTATGAGTTGCATGATATTCTTCTAGAGTAATATCATTTGTATATATTTCTTTAGCTAGTGTTTTACCTACATATCTATAGTGCCATGTTTCATATTTATAACCAGTTTCTTTTTCTTTGTTTTCTGGAAATCTTAAAATAAATCCATACTTATAAGCATTCTTTTGCATCCATAAATATTCTTTTGTTTTACCAAAGTTTGTATAATTATATTTTCCATTATATACATCTATAGCTAGTCCGGTTTGATGTTCAGAATAACCTGGTCTTCCAGAGTATGTATCAGCAGCTTTTTTACCATCACTTCTTACATATTTATTATAGAGATTTATTTGATAATCATAGCTCCTGTATGAAGACATTGCGATAATATTATAGCCTTCTTTTTTGGCATCACTAGCCATATCTTCGAAAGCCTCTTTAGCACTTCTTACTAATTTCATTCCACTTAATGAATATTGGGTACTAATCTTTTCTAAGTTTTTTGGTACATAGTTTTTTTCTAAATAATTATATTTGTTTACTAGAATGTAGTCTGTATTTAAATGTTTTGCTTTAACAGAGTTTTCATAATATGGGTAATCTAGACCAATATTTACATCTATTACTACTTGTTTATTAGTTAATTTTGGATTCTTTTCTTTGTATTTTAAGTATCTATCTAGATAGTCATCATTAAAATAATCTACTTGTTTATTAATGTAATCTAGTTTTTTGTATTCTGAATCTTTTTCATCTGTTTTAGGTTTTTCTTCTTTTTTTATCTCTACCGGTTTAGGTGTAGTAAGGAATTTATAAATAGTAGTTGTTCCTTTTATTAGGCCATAGAAAAGGAGAAAGACTATTATTAAGAAGATAATAAAGTTTTTCCATTTTATTCGTAATCTTTTTTTTCTTACTTTGGCCATTACTATCACCTAATTATATAATATCATTTATTTATCTTTTTATATAGTTATTTTTTTATGATATAATCAATGTAGAAGGTCGATAATATGAAGAAATTAAAAAAAGAATATAAATATTTAATACTTTTAGTAGTCATATTATTAGGTGTTTATATTTATAGGCATTTATTTATATATTCTTATACTTTAAATAGGAAATGGGATTTAAAACTAAATAGTAATTATGATGAGGTTATGAAAATCACTGAAGATAAAGACTATATTGGTAAAGGTATTAGTTATAGAGTGTTTAAATATGACAAAATAGATAATAAACTTTGGGGTATTAAATTTACTAAGAAAGATAAAAGTACTAAGTACTATAGTAAATATAGTGAATGCATTAATGATTATTTAAGTTATATAAATATTAAAAAGTTTAAATGTGATAAGTGTTTATATTATTATAAGGAAGTAAATAATAATGAATTAATACTTTTACTTAATAAAAATAAAAAGACATTGTATGTAATAGAGAATTATGTGGAGGAAGTATGAATAGAGAAGAGATAATAAAAATAGCAGAAGATTTTTTAGATGGTAGTAATATAATAGCTTGTTATGGAACTAATATTAGATGTGCAGATGAAGTATTTAAAAAGGGATTAAATTATAGAAAGAATCATATTGTTTTGATGCATCCTAATGTTAGAAGTCAAGTTCTTGCGAGTTTTGGTGATAAAGAAATAGTCGATGATGCTTGTAATATAGTTATTAGTTTACCTTGTGAGTTCTTTAGTATGCTTTTTTCATTAGATAAAGATGAAGTTGTTGATTATTTAGATAGACTTAGAGAAGAAGGCTTAGATGAATGGATGATTAATTCTATTTGTGATAAATACTTTGATGATGAGGATCTACCAACTAATGTAATACCTAAAGAGTTTATTGCGGGAAGATTTGTTTATTTAGATGGTATGAGTTTTGTTGTATTTGAAAATAATTTGAATGAAGCTTGTAATCATATAAAATTTGAAGAAAATAAATATTTCTTTAATAATTTATCAGAAAAAGATAAGAAAAAAATAGTTGAAGATATAAAGAATAAGTTAAATTTAAAATGATTAAGAGAAGTAAATAATACTTCTTTTTTTATATATTTAATTTATTCTTTTTTTAATAGTTAAAATTTGATATAATAAGGAGTGAATAGAGAGGTATAAAAGATGGCAAAAAAACAAAGTAAACCTTATAGTAATAGAACTAATTCTTATACGAGAAAGAAGAGTTCTACTGATAAGAAGACAACTAGTAAAAAGACTACAACTACTAAGAAAAGTACTACTCCAAAGAAAAAAGATATTAAAACTGAAAAATTAAAAGAGATAGAAGAGTTAGAAAAGAAATTAGAAGCAACTACTAGAATTAGAGTTGATAAAGATAGAATTGAAGATACTGGTAGCTTAGATACTAGTTTCTTAGATGGTAAATCTAGTAGGAGTAAGAAGAATAAAAACATTTTAAAAGAAGAAATTGTTAAAGATGATTTTGAGGTAGTAGAGGATGAGGAAGTAATTGATATTCCTTTTAGTGATATTAATTTAGAAGAAACTAAAGAGATTAAGAAGGAAGAAAAGAAAACTACTCCAAAGAAAAAGGCAACTAAAAAAGAAATGCCTGACTTTTTATTGGATGATTTTAAGAGTAGTCCTTCTAAAAGAAAGTTAGATTCTGATAATGAAGTAGGTCCTAAAGAGAAAAAGGAACCAAAAAAACCATTATTTAGTTATGTTATTTATAGTGCTTGTGGTTTAATATTTATTGGTTTATGTGTAATGGGAATGATGGCATTACATCATGTATTAACTACTAAACCAGTGGTTAAATATAGAGTAAAAGAAGTAGTTAAGAATAAAGTAGATGATAATTATTTATTTTTAGGTGATTCTCATACTGATTTTTATGATTTAGAAAAATTTTATCCAGATATGCCGGTTGTTAATAGCGGAGTGAATGGAAATAGAACAGATGCTATTATAGATAATATGAAGGAGAGAGTATATCAATATAATCCTTCTAAAGTATTTATACTTATTGGTATTAATGATATTTTAGATGATAGAGATGCTAGTGAGATTAGTAATTCTATTAAAGAGATTGTTGATGGTATACAAGATAATAGACCATATGCAGAAATATATGTAGAGAGTCTATATCCTATTAATAATAGTGAAAATGAAAAGATTGATTTAGAAATGGTCAATGTATTAAGAAATAATGATAAGATTAAGAGTATAAATAAAGAAATTAAGAAGATGTGTAAGGAAAAGAAAGTTACTTATATAGACTTATATTCTTTATTAGTAGATGATAATGATCAATTAAATATAGATTATACTACTGAGGGATTGCATTTAAATAATGATGGTTATAAAGTAGTAACTGATGAATTAATGAAATATATCAAGAAATAGGATGGTTATATATGAAAGGTAAGATTAATAATAAAACAAAACTTATTATATTAATTACGTTATTAGTTGTTCTTATCTTTTTTTATATTGGTTTAATATTATATAACTATTTTAGTTTAAAGAAGTATGATACTACAGTGTATCCTAATATATCTTTAGATGGTTTTGATATGTCTGGTTATAGTTTTGATAGAGTTAAGAATAAATTAGATTTCTATAGTGATTATATTCTTGATAAGAAAGTAACATTTAAAGTAAATGGTAAGGAATATAAGTATTCTTATAAAGATTTAGGATTAACTATTGATATGGATTCTACAATTAATGAAGTAATAAAATGTCAAAGTAAATTAAGTTATCCAGATAAATTGAAGTTATCTAATGGTAATAAGAGTATTGATTTAGGAATTACGTATGCTTATGATGAGATTAAAAGTAGAAACTTTTTGAATGCTTTAAGGGAAATTACAGAAGTAAAAGTAAAGAATGGTTATTTTGATACTAGTAATGGTGTTAAATATGTAGATGGTGAAGATGGTTATAGTCTTAATGTTGATAATAGTTTAAAGAAGATTAAGAGTGCTTATCAACAAGGTATTATGGAAGATAGTGTTATTGAATTAGAAGGAGATAGTGTAAAACACTATGGTAATGATAGTTATAAAACTATCGATACTATGACTAGTTCATTTAGTACTCCATTTGTACCTAATACATATCTTAGAAATATTAATTTAAATAATGCTTTATCATTAATAAATGGTACGGTAGTAGAACCTGGTGAAATATTTAGTTATTGTAATAAAGCTGGTCCATTTAATAGAGCTGGTTATGTATTCTATTATGAGTTTGTTGGAAATGGTGTGTGCCAAATAGCAACGACAACTTATAATACAGCGTTACTTGGAGGGCTTGAGATAGTTAAGAGATATCCACATGATAAGAAGAGTTTATATATAGAAGGTGGATTGGATGCTACTGTTGCTTCTTATTCAAGTGGTTGGTGTGTAGATATGCAATTTAAAAATACATATAAGTATCCTATATATATAAAAGCATATTCTAGTGGGGCTCGTGCATATGTTGAGTTCTGGAGTAATAGTAATGCTAAAGAAGGAAAAACATATTCTACAGAGTCAGTACAGATAGGAGCAAGAGGATACACTACTTATCTTCATACATATAAAGATGGTAAAGAGATATCAAGAGATAAGATAACTACTACTTGGTATCCGAAGAGTTAGAGGTGAAAATATGAATGATGATGAATTAATTACTTATTGTTCTAGATGTGGTGCTGAAATGAAAAAGAGTGCTAGATATTGTCTTAAGTGTGGAAATTTAAATTATGATCATCCAGATAATGAAAAGTATAAAAAATTTGAAAAGCATAGTGGTAGTATGTTTTATAGGGTAGGATCCAAAAAGAGTATTGAAAAAGTAGAGAATGGTTCTTTAGCACTTGGAAGTAAAATGGGTGGAAAGAACTTGTGTTTCTGGGTTAATATGTTTGCCTTTTTACTTGTAATGGTTATTACAATAATTATTGCTGTTGTAAAATATTCTGATAGTTTACTATTAATTGTTTATTCTAACTTTCCAGTTATTTGGTTAATAATATGTATTTATTTCTTACTGTTCTATGGTATGGAATTAATGTTTATGAAAGCTAATAAGCCTTGGTATGGTGTATTTATACCAATATATAATCTTTTGTTAATTGCAGAAATGGCAATGGAGAAGAGAATATGGGCTTTATTATTCTTAGTTCCATTTGGACCTTTCTATCTTAATTATAAATTGGGACAAAGATTTGGTGGACGTGGAATTAAGACTTTAATATTTGGTTGTATTGATTATTTAGTTATTGGATATTCTAGTTCAGTATTATATGATGGATATCATTATGTAGATAATTTAGATTTAGATAATGCTGAAAAAGATTATGGTAAGAAGAGTATTATGAGAAAAATTATCATATTTGTGTTTATCGCAAGTATAGGTATGTTTATAGCTTCAAATTTTACTTCTTTCATGAGAACAATAGATACTGCTTCTAAAGAATTATTTGTTAAACAAGCAGAAAGATTAGTTTCTAAAACGGAAAAGAGTATTGAAAAGGGAACTTATTCTTGTGATTCAAGTACTACTAGGATGCTTGGTAATGGTACTTATTACTTTGTTTATAATGATACAGCAGAATATGGTGTTGGTAATCATGAAACATTTGGATATGTTAAAGTAATCAAGAATGGCGACAAACTAGATATGCGTGTTTATATAACTAGTGATAAGATGACTATCAAGGAAGCTAAGCTTGAGAACATTACTTCTGATGTTGTTATTGAAGAATTTGGTGGAGATGTAGTACCTAATAATGGATTTTATTGTACTATAGATTAAATTTGCTATTTTTTAATAATTATTATATAATGTAACAAATCGGTGATTAGAGATAATAATAAGATCTTTTAATTAGAGAGAATTCGTGGTTGGTGGAAACGATATTAAAAACTTATTTATCTACTCTATAGAGAAATTAATAGTTTCCGGTGATGAGCCGTTATCTAATTAAGTAAAATTAAGGATGGTACCGCGATCTTGCTCCTTTGGAATGCAAGGTCGCTTTTTGTTAGGAGGTAATATTATGATAGATATGCATTATGATTTATTATCAGTAATATATCAATGTTATTTGCGTATGGATTATTCTTATTTAGAAGAATGGTTAGATAATTATAATAGTGATAATGTCTCGGGTGTGATTGCTAATCTTTACTTTATGAATGAAGAAGAAATGAAGGAAGAGTTGGGATTAACATTAGAAGAAATAAATGTTTCAGAGATGTTTAAAAAAGCTACTGAAATATTTAAAGAGAAAATGTCTGGATTAGATATAATATTTAGTATAGAAGGTTGTGACTATATTAAAGATACTAATGAATTAGAAGAATTATATAATTTAGGACTTAGAAATATATTGTTAGTATGGAATAATCCTAATAAATATGGTTCTGGTAATCGAGGAGATTATGGTTTGACTGAAGAAGGAAGAGAATTCTTAAGAAAAGCTATTGATTTAGGAATTAGTATTGATTTGAGTCATATGAATGAGAAGACATTTAAAGATACTGTGGCTTTAATTAAAGCAGAGAAAGAACAAGGTAAAAAAGTAAAAGTATTAGCTAGTCATTCTAATAGTTATAGTGTTTGTCCTCATTTAAGAAATTTAGATGATGATGAATTAAGAGATATTAAAGAATTAGATGGTATAGTAGGAGTAGTTGAATACTCGGAATTTGTACTTGATAATAATGCTAGTGATGAAAAGCTAAGAGAAGCATATTTAAAGAATATGAAGCATATAGTAGACATTATGGGTATTGATAATGTTGGTGTTGCGAGTGATGATATGACTTTTGACAATTACTTTTTTAGTGGCTTAGGTGGAAGAATGGTATTTAATTATAAAACTATTAAAAATGATTTGGTTGAATTATTAAGTACTGAGTATAGTAAAGAAGAAATAGATAAAATTTTATATAAAAATGCATATAGAAAACTTTGGGAGGAAAAATAATGATAGATATAAAATTAATTAGAGAAAATAGAGATTTAGTAAAAGAAAATATTAAGAAAAAATTTCAAGATGAAAAGTTGCCTTTAGTAGATGATGTATATGAACTTGATAAAGAAGTACGTGAAGTACAAGTAAAAGTAGATGGATTAAAGGCTGAAAAGAATAAACTTAGTGGTCAAATTGGTTTATTAATGAAAGATGGTAAGAAAGAAGAAGCTGAAGAAATTAAGAAAAAAATTGCAAAATCAGCAGGAGAAATTGCAGAATTAGAGGGAAAACAAGCAGAATTAAGTTCATTAATTAAAGATAAAATGATGGTTATTCCTCAAATTATGGATGAATCTGTACCAATTGGTAAAGATGATACTGAAAATGTTGAAGTTCAAAAGTTTGGAGACCCTGTTGTTCCGGCTTATGAAATACCATATCATGCCGATATTATTGAGCGATTAGGCGGAATGGATAAGGATGCTGCGGGAAGAACATCTGGACAAGGATTTTACTATTTATTAGGGGA
>JAEEGL016945560.1_pt1 | contig 10524 bp, 13 predicted proteins | sample 9134231 | NCBI WGS metagenome assembly JAEEGL01 (sample SAMN16246548, study PRJNA631951) | gut metagenome | biome: gut microbiome; feature: rumen; material: fiber-attached | host: Bos | place: Iran: Karaj | collected 2018-10
AACGGCAAGGTGATAGCCAAGATGTCGAACCCGAACGTCGATCCGGTAGAAGCCATGAGCGGGGTGCTCGAGGGCAAGCTGCCTCAGGATTTCGATATCTTCGATATCAGGGAAGCGAGGTTAAGGAAACATGAGAGTATTGATTGATACGAATGTATTTCTGGACGTTTTCCTGAGGCGTGAGCCCTTCTTTGAGGATTCAAAAAAGGTTTTGGAGCTCTGCTCGAAAAAGAAGATCCAGGGTTATATAACGGCGTCAAGCGTTACGGATATCTGGTACATGATCTACAACGGACTTCATTCCAAGGAAAGACAGTATGAGATCATGGGCTGTGTTATGGAGATTGTAAAAGTTCTGACGGTCACAAACGCCGATGTTTTGAACGCTTACCTGAAGAAGGCCGACGATTTCGAGGCCGGTCTCACCGCTTCGTGTGCGGAGGCAAACCGCTGCGAGATCGTCATTACCAGAAACAAGAAAGATTTCAAAGGCCTTGGAGTATCTGCAATGAGTCCGAAGGAATTTATCGAACTGTTTTACAGTAAGGATAATGTCGTTTATAAACCCACATTCGGCGATGAAACAAAGGTGAACGAACAGGCCGGCTCCGCTGAAACAGAAGACAAAGAGGATCTCGAGGTATACCGCTCCGCCCTTGCCGAATACGAAGCCGATCCCAAAACCTTCACTCTCGACGAAGTCGAAAAGGAACTCGGCCTCTGACAACTCCTTACCGCTTCAAAATATTATCCGACGCCCCCTCCGGGCGTCATTTTTCTGCCTTTTATTGCATTCCCTTAGGTGATATAATAATTAAGCAGTATTCCGAATATTATCAACGCAATGATAATCGGTACAATTCAGTAAAGAGGAGGATTTACAACATGGCAGACGTTAATGCAGTTCATGTTCAGGAAATCGACTCCTGCGTTACCGTGACCTCTCCCTGCACCAAGGGCGACGTAGTCCACTACATGGCGCACGGCAAACAGGAAACCGTTACCTGCAACGAGGATGTGCCCATCTACCACAAGGTAGCCATCACTGCCGTCAAGAGCGGCGACGCCGTTTACAAGTACGGCGCCAAGATCGGCATCGCGACCAAGGATATCAAGGTCGGCGACTGGGTCCATATCCACAACATCAAACCGGTAGGCTTTATCGAATAGGAGGGCAATAATATGAAATTTTTAGGTTATCGCCGTCCCGACGGCAAAGTAGGCGTCCGTAATCACGTCGTAGTTATGCCGGGCGTCGTCTGCTCAGCAGTTGCTGCCCGCAGAATAGTCGACCAGGTAAAGGGCTCGACCTACCTCTACAACCCCAACGGCTGCGGCCAGTGCATCCAGGACGAGGCTACCACTCTTAGGATCCTCACCGGCCTGCTCGCAAACCCGAACGTAAAGAGCGTACTCATCGTAGGACTCGGCTGCGAAGGCATCCAGTGGCCCCGTTATGAACAGGCCATGAAGGAGAGAGCTCCCTACAAGAGAGTCGAATACATCTCCATCCAGGCTGACGGCGGACTCGCGAGAACAGTCGCGAAGGGCGTCGACATCGTTCAGGAGCTCGTCGACGAGGCGGCTCTCGAGCAGAGAGTCGAATGCGACATGGCCGACATCATGCTCGGTCTTGAGTGCGGCGGCTCCGACCCCACCAGCGGCACCTCCGCCAACGTCGTTCTCGGCGTAGTCTCCGACAAGCTCGTTGACCTCGGCGGCACCACCGTCATATCCGAGACCTCCGAAGCCATCGGCGGCGAGGAATTCCTCAGAGCCAGAGGCGCGACCCCCGAGATCGGCCAGCAGATCTTCGACACCATCCACGCCAAGGATAAGCTCTACAGAGACTTCGGTCAGGATATCCGCGACTCCAACCCGAGCCCGGGCAACATCCGCTCCGGTCTTTCCACCCTTGAAGAGAAGTCGCTGGGCTGCATCAACAAGTCCGGCACCCGTCCCTTCACCGGCTGCTTCAACTACGGCGATATCGTAAACGTAAAGGGCGCTGTCTTCCTTGAGACCGCAGCTTACGATCCTATCTCCACCGTAGGCGAGATCGCCGCGGGCTGCCAGGTCGTCATCTTCACGACCGGCATGGGCAACCCGATGGGCGTTTCGATGGCTCCTGTCATCAAGATCACGGGCAACCATCAGACCTACGAGTATCTGACCGACCTGCTCGACTTCGATACCTCCGCGAACCTGCGCGGAGAGAAGACTGTCGAGGAAGTCGCCGAAGAGCTCTTCGCCCTCCTCGTGGCCGTCTGCAACGGCAAGAGAACGAAGGCTGAGACCAACGGCGCCGATACCATCGTCATCGATCAGTATCATCCCGGTCCCTGATACGAAAACAGGCAGTTTCAAGGCCGGTCCGCATTTGCGGGCCGGCTTTTTCGTGCTATAATAGCCCGTGAGGTATTTTTATGGCTTCCATTCTTAATGAATTCGCCGGCAGCATAGCCGACATAGCGATAATACTGTTCGTGCTGATCTTCGCCCTGATAAGGGCGAGGGCGGGCCTCGCGCACAGGATAGCCGTCGTCATAGCTCTCGTGCTGGCCATAGCTCTGGGCTTTCTGGGCTCGGAGTGGCTCACGCCGAAGGTCAGCGGTTTCGTGTGGGAAAAGTGGCGCCCGACGGTCGAGGAAAAGCTGCAGATCCAGCTCAAGGACACCGACTACGGTCTGGGCACCGACAGCGACGGCGCGGTGAAGATAGAAAAGCAGGGCTCCTCCGACTCTCAGGAAAACGGTGAGCTCGGCGAGAGCTCCGAGCACGCCGGCATACTCGTCGAGGCCTGGGAGAAGATCTCCGAGGCCTTCGGCATAGACGGGCTCAAGGATTTTAAGGACCTTAAGTACGCCGGAGGCGACGTCAGGGAGGAGATCACCGAAAAGCTGGCCGCGGTCGTGATGGCCAAGGTGAGGCTGATGGTCGAGAAGATCGTGAGCATCGCCCTCTTCGCGGTGATAACCATCCTCGCCTTCGCGATATTAAAGCGCATAGTAAGGCCGCTCAAGAAGACCGGCAAGGTGCCCGTGATAGGCTGGTTCGACCACTTCGGCGGCTTCGTGCTCGGCGTGATAGAGGCGGTCGTGCTGCTCCTGATAGTCGTAAGGGGAGCGGGCCTTCTGCACATAACGTATTTCAGCGAGCTCTCGAAGGACAGCATGCTGCTCTCGTGGTTCGTGGGCGGCGACATCCAGGGAACGATCGACAGCATAAAGAACATAACCGTCGAAGACCTGAAGAAGCTGAACATAGAGGACATAAAGAAGATCGACGTAAAGGGCCTGGGCATAACGCTGAAGGAGCTCTTCCGCTCCGGCGCGGGCCGCATAAGCGATCTGATCTTCAGATGATTTGGTTTTACGGTAATAAAGACAAATTCTTGATTATAGGGAGGATCAAATGAAAGGTAAAAAAGCCTGGATCGTGCTGATAGCGCTGATCGCGGTCGTACTGATCTTTTTCTTCGCCTACAAGGCGTTCGGGCCCAAGCCCGTCACGGGAGCGAAGCACATCACCGTTACAGTGCAGCATCTCGAAGGGGATAAGAAGACCTTCGAGCACGACACGGACGCCGAGTTCCTCGAGCAGGCTCTGAACGAGATGGAGCTCGTGGAAGGCGAACAGACTCAGTACGGTCTGTGGATCAAGACTGTCGACGGCGAGACCGCGGACGACGCGGAGCAGCAGTGGTGGGGCTACGACGTGAACGGAGAGTTCGCGCAGTACGGAGTTTCCGAGCAGCCCGTTGCCGACGGCGACGTTTTCGATTTCAAGCTGAACGTCGGATATTGATGCCCGGGCAAACGGCCCCGGGGCAGTTCGATAAATGATCCCCACAGGAGGTAAACTTATGGCAACAGATTTTTCGATCGTTAAGAGAAAGCTCGAGGCGCGCGGCTACAAGGTCAGCGTTTTCGCGACCAAGGAAGAGGCCGCAAGGCACATAGACAGCGAGATCGACGGCACCACCGTAGGCATCGGCGGCTCCGCCAGCGTGAACGAGAGCGGTCTTTACGACCTTCTCAAGACCCACAACGAGGTCTACTGGCACTGGGTCGCACCCGACGGAAGCATAGACGGAGATTACCGCATGGAGCAGTCCGACAGGTCTGCGGCTCTGAAGAAGGCTATGGACACCGAGTGCTACATCTGCTCCGCGAACGCCCTCTCCGAGGACGGCATGATGGTCAACATCGACGGCAGGGGCAACAGGCTCGCCTCCACCGTCTACGGCCACAAGAGGCTGTTCTATCTGATCGGCCGCAACAAGCTGACCAAGGACCTCGATTCCGCCATCGAAAGGGCGAGGAACTACGCCTCTCCGAGAAGAGTTCTCCAGAACAGGAGGAACGGCGGCTGCGCTCTCGCGGGCAAGCTCGAGTGCATCGACTGCCTCGCAAAGCAGAGGGCATGCAGGGCCATGACCATCTACTACATGCCGATGAACGGACAGGAGGTCGAGATCGTCCTCGTCGACGAGGATCTCGGACTCTAGGCCATGAAGGAGATCTATCTTGCGGGAGGCTGCTTCTGGGGCGTCGAATCGCTCTACGAGAAGCTTGACGGCGTCGCGGACACCGCGGCCGGCTACGCGAACGGAAAGGACGCGAGCGGAAAGGACGCCAATTACCCCGCGGTCTGCACCGGAAAGACCGGCTTTCGCGAGACCGTGAGGGTCAGATACGACGAGAGCCGCATAGGTCTTAAGGAGCTGCTCTTCGCCTATTTCTGCGTGGTCCACACGAACACGCCGGGAAGGCAGGGCGCGGATATCGGAGATCAGTACCAGGCGGGCATATACTGGACCGACCCCGAAGACGAGGCGGCCGTCATGAAGTACGCCTCGATCGAAGGGAAGGACATCCCGGGCTTTGCCGTGGAGCTCAAGCCCCTCGAGAACTTCTTCGAGGCCGAGGAATATCACCAGAAGTATCTGGACAAGAACCCTCAGGGCTACTGCCACATTTCGAGGGAGAAGACAGGCTTTCTTTCCACGGCGGATCTCAAGTCCGTGGATTACAATGCCCCCGCGGAGATGATACTCGCGAGGCTCACCGATAAAAAAAGTTATCTTGAAGAGTTTATGGAGGTCCAGGATGAGACTTGAAGGAAAAGTCGCCATTGTCACCGGAGCTTCCGTCGGCATAGGCAGGGCCATAGCCGAGAGGTTCCTCAAAGAAGGCGCGATCGTAGGCATATGCTCCACCACCGCCGCGAAGATCGAGAAGACCGCCGAGGAGCTCAAGGCTCTCGGCACGGTAAGGGCGTTCAGGTGCAACGTCGCCGTAAAGGAGGACTGCGAGGCCGTCGCCAAGGCCATGCTCGACGAGTTCGGCCGCATCGACATTCTCGTGAACAACGCCGGCATCACCAGGGACGCTCAGTTCTACAAGATGACGGACGAGCAGTTCAAGGAGGTCATGGACGTGAACCTTCTGGGCACCTATTACATGACCAAGGCCTGCATACTTTCGATGCAGGAGAACAAGTACGGAAGGGTGGTCAACCTCTCCTCCGTCTCGGCCTTCGGCAACTTCGGCCAGACCAACTACTCCGCGAGCAAGGCCGCTCTTCAGGGCTTCACCAGAGCTCTCGCCAAGGAGGTCGGCCGCTTCGGCATCACCGCCAACGCCCTGGCTCCGGGCTTCATCGAGACCGACATGACGGCCGTCGTTCCCGACGCCGTAAAGGAAAAGAACCTCGCCTCCATCCCCCTCAGAAGGGCCGGACAGCCCGAGGACGTCGCCTCCGCGGCGCTCTTCTTCTGCTCGGAGGACGGCTCCTACGTCACCGGTCAGACCCTGATCGTCGACGGCGGCTGGTTCTGCCAGTAAAAGGCAGATTTCAATAGACTGCTCAGATCATATTGTTATATAATTATAGCGATCGTTATAGATTGTCGTTTTAGGAGGAAATATGAACGCTGTAATGCACATCGAACCGAACGATAACCTCGTCACCTGCCTCAGAGCGCTGAAGAAGGGCGAAGTTATTGAATTCGAAGGAAAGACCTATACCGTCAGAGATGACATCCCCCAGTTTCACAAGATGTCCGTCGCGACTATAAAGAAGGGCGAGCACTGCGTGAAATACGGGGAGATCATAGGCGTTGCTCTTCAGGACATCGAGCCCGGCGACTGGGTACATGTTCACAATCTCGACAGCGAGAGAGGCCGCGGAGACCTCGTAGGAAAGAAATAAGGAGGAGACATAAATGACTATCAAAGGATACAGAAGACCGGACGGAAGACTCGGTTTCAGAAATTATGTTCTCATTCTTCCCGCTTCCGTATGCGCCACCGTCGCCTGCGAAAAGATCGCGGCTAACGTAAAGGGCGCCGTCGCCATCCCCAACCAGGACGGCTGCGCTCAGATCGGCCAGGACCTCGAGCTCACCAAGGTGGTCCTCACCGGCTTTGCAAACAACCCGAACGTAGGCGCCACCCTCATCGTCGGCCTCGGCTGCGAAGGCGCTCAGGCCAAGGAGCTCTACGAGAGGATCAAGCCCAACGGTAAGCCCGTTGAATTCTTCAACAGCCAGGAGGCCGGCGGCACGGCTCAGTCCATCGCCAAGGGCACCAGCATCGCCCAGAAGTTCGCCGACATGCTCAGCCAGCAGGAGAAGGTCGAGGGCGGCGTTGAGGACATCATCCTCGGCATGGAGTGCGGCGGATCCGACTCCACCAGCGGCATCGCCTCCAACCCCGTCATCGGCTACGTCTCCGACAAGCTCGTCAAGATGGGAGCTACCACCTTCCTCTCCGAGACCACCGAGGTCATCGGCGCGGAGCACATCCTCGCCAGAAGGTTCCCGGACGGCGAGAGAGAGAAGTTCCTCAAGATCGTTGCCGACTGCGAGCAGAGAGCCATCGACATGGGCGCCAACCTCAGGGACGGCCAGCCCTCCCCGGGCAACAAGGACGGCGGTCTGACCACCATCGAGGAGAAGTCCCTCGGCTGCATGTACAAGGCAGGCAAGGACGCTCCGTTCCAGGGAGCCCTCAATTACGCGGAGAGAGTGCCCGATAAGCACGGCCTCTACTTCATGGATACCCCGGGCTACGACATCGAGTCCAACACCGGTATGGTAGCCGGCGGCGCCAACGTGATCATCTTCTCGACCGGCCGCGGCACGCCCTCCGGCACCCCGATCACTCCCGTGATCAAGGTCACCGGAAACAGCTACACCTACGCGAAGATGGGCGACGACATCGACATCAACGCGGGCAAGATCATCACCGAGGGCGCGAGCCTCAAGGACGTCGGCGAAGAAGCGTTCAACTTCCTCATCGAGGTCTGCAACGGCAGGCAGAGCGCAGCCGAGCTTCTCGGACACGTAGAGTTCGGAATCTGGAGGATCGGTCCGTCGTTCTAACCCAGGAACGCATATCCATAAGCTTTACAGACCGGACACGGTCGGAACGGGGCGCCGGAAGGCGCCCCGTATGTGTTTTTCATCCGAGAATTATCTTTTATTAAGATATTAAGACTATGATCAGATTCAACAACGACTACAATCACGGCGCCTTCCCGGAGATACTGAAGGCCCTCGAAGACACCAACGGAGAAGCCTATGCCGGCTACGGCGAGGACGAGTGGTGCGAAAGGGCAAAGGCAGCCATACAGAAATATCTCAGGCGCCCGGATGCAGGCATCCACTTCCTCATAGGCGGCACCCAGACGAACTTCGTCTGCATCGCCGCTGCCCTTCGTCCCTACGAGAGCGTGATCGCGGCCGACAGCGGCCACGTGAGCGTCCACGAGAGCGGAGCTGTCGAAAACACAGGACACAAGGTCGAGACCCTGCCGGGCGAAAACGGCAAGATCAGAGCCTCCCAGATAGAAGCGCTGGCGGAGTCCTATGAGACCTCCCCGGTGCAGGATCACATAACCAGGCCCAGGCTCGTATACATATCCTTCCCGACCGAGTACGGCACGCTGTATTCGAAGGCGGAGCTCGAGGCCATAAAGGACGTATGCGTAAGGCACGGCCTCTATCTCTTCATAGACGGAGCGAGGCTGGGCTACGGGCTCAACTCCCCGGAAAACGACGTGAGCCTCGAGGACCTCGGAAGGCTCGCGGACGCCTTCTACATCGGCGGCACCAAGTGCGGAGCTCTGATGGGCGAGGCCGTGGTGCTGAACCACCCGGTATTCAAAGAGCATTTCAGGACCCTGATAAAGCAGAACGGCGCCATGCTCGCAAAGGGCTGGCTGCTCGGCCTGCAGTTCGCCGTGATGTTCGAGGACGGTCTCTACTTCAGCAAGAACGGCAAGGCCGTCGAATACGCCCTCGAGATAAAGAAGGCCTTCGCGGCCAAGGGCATGCCGGTCTTCATCGACAGCCCGACCAACCAGCAGTTCATAATCATCCCGGACGAAGCCGCGGCAAAGCTCGCGGAGAAGTATTACTACGAGCCCTGGACGCCCTCCGAGAACGGAAGCAGCGTCATCAGGTTCTGCACCTCCTGGGCGACGAGCCGCGAAGAGGTGGACAGCCTGCTCGCGGACATCGCGGCGCTCTGACGCTCCGGCGCCCCGGGGTTCTGACGCATCCCGGCGCCCCGTCGTGCCGAAGGCTCCGGCGCTTGCAAATGCGCCGAAAAGAATGTAATATGATGATTCATAAAGAGGGACGATAAGCGGTTTGAGCTACTATACTTCGATAATAATCATCACATGGGTAACACTGGGCGTGCTCTGCATCCTGGTGCGGGAAAACGACAGGCTTCAGGCGGACTACAAGAGGCTGTTTTATCTTGCCTATCTCGTGGCTGCCCTCGCCGCGCTCGCCGAGTGGCTCGGCGTTCAGCTGAGCGGCGAGCCGGAGTATCCCGCCATGCTGCTCAAGCTCATAAAGTGCGCCGACTACATACTGACGCCGGCGGCGGGCGCGGCCATCGCCGCGCAGCTCCGCAGCGGCAGCATCTTCCGCAAGCTCATGGTCGCTGCCATACTGCTCAACACGGGCTTTCAGATCGTCTCGGTCTTCACCGGCTGGATGCTGATCGTCGACGAGCAGAACCGCTACTCGCACGGACCGCTTTACGGCGCCTACGTCGGCCTGTATCTTCTTATCATCGTCCTCATAGCCATCGAATTCATCAATTACGGCCGGCATTTCAGCAAGCACAACACGGCGTCTCTGTACGCCATACTGCTGACGGTGATCGCCGGCATCGCCATCCAGGAGTTCCTGGGCGGCGAGCACCGCACCGCCTACATCACCCTCGCCATCGGCATGGCGCTGATGTATATCCATTCCACAGAATTCTCTCAGCTCGCCGCGGATAAACAGATCCACGAGCAGCTGGTCCAGATCACGACCGACGCGCTCACGGGGGTCGCGAGCCGCCACGCCTACGCGCGGGCTCTCGATTCGCTGAGCGACGCCGCGTCCGTTCCCGAAAAGCTCGTCGCCTTCTCCATCGACATCAACGACCTCAAGAAGGCCAACGACACCCTCGGCCACGAGGCCGGAGACGAGCTCATCTGCGGAGCCGCGCAGTGCATAGTAAAGGCCTTCGGAGAGTGGGGCACCTGCTACCGTACCGGCGGAGACGAGTTCATCGTCATAGCCGAGATGGACAGGGCTCTGATCCCGGCCGCCATGGACGCGCTTTACCGCGAGGCCGAAAACTGGCGCGGAAAGAAGGTCAAGAGCCTTCAGGTCGCGGCCGGCAGCGCCGCCGCGGCGGATCACCCTGGCATCACGGGCGAGGCTCTCGTGGGCATAGCCGACAAGGCCATGTACGCCGAAAAGGAAGCCTGGTATCTCAAGACCGGCACCGACCGCAGGCGCTGAAAAACGCCTCTTCGATAAGGCCTTCCGGGGCCTTATTTTCGTTGACAAAAGCGGCCCGATAATATAAAATCAAAAGGCTGGTGACGACCGGCAAGCATATGTTTTAAAGTACTTTAATCACTTATGCCAAAAGCTTCTTTGAAGCTGAGGCGGAAAAGGAGCGAACCAATGGCAAAGGCAAAATTTGAAAGGACAAAGCCGCACGTAAACATCGGAACCATCGGACACGTAGACCATGGCAAGACGACGCTTACGGCAGCTATCACCAAGACCCTCGCGATGAGACTTCCGAGCGAGACGAACCAGATCGTCGCGTTCGAGAACATCGACAAGGCGCCTGAAGAAAGAGAAAGAGGTATCACGATCAATACCGCGCACGTAGAGTACGAGACCGAGAAGAGGCACTACGCACACGTAGACTGCCCGGGCCACGCCGACTACGTAAAGAACATGATCACCGGCGCAGCTCAGATGGACGGAGCGATCCTTGTAGTAGCGGCTACCGACGGACCGATGCCCCAGACCAGAGAGCACATCCTGCTCGCAAGGCAGGTAGGCGTACCCTACATCGTAGTATTCCTGAACAAGTGAGACATGGTCGACGACGAAGAGCTGCTCGACCTGGTCGAGATGGAAGTAAGAGAGCTGCTCGACTGCTACGACTTCCCGGGCGACGACACCCCGATCATCAGGGGCTCTGCACT
>JAEEGL010052031.1_pt1 | contig 10523 bp, 5 predicted proteins | sample 9134231 | NCBI WGS metagenome assembly JAEEGL01 (sample SAMN16246548, study PRJNA631951) | gut metagenome | biome: gut microbiome; feature: rumen; material: fiber-attached | host: Bos | place: Iran: Karaj | collected 2018-10
AGGCGGTTTTCGGAAGTATCCCCACTATAACATAATTTACCCGCAAATTCCTGCCGAGTCAATCATTTCGCCCGATTTGCCCATTTTTTTCTTCCCTTTTCTGTTTTAATGATTAAAATCAATATATTGGGAAATCTTCACTTCGGGACGGCTGAGAATGAACCTTTCGCTTTGGATTTTTTTTATCATCCCCTGTCTGGAACTGATCGCCACGGTTATCCTTGGCGAGGCGATCGGCTTTTCGCGCACGGCTGCCCTTCTGGCGATTCTGACAGTGGCGGGGATCATCCTCTTCCGCCTTTCTCCCCGCCTCGTCGCGCCGGGGAGGCCGCCTTACCGCGCCCACCTTTTTCTCTTTCGGCTCGGAACGCTTCTGATGATCTGTCCCGGCGTTCTGACCGGCCTCTTTGGACTTCAGCTTCTCTTTTCCCCCGTCCGCACACTGTACCTCCGCCTGTTCGGCGAGGAGTTCTATCCGAAACTCCCCCCCCTCTTTCAGTTTGCGGCTGCGGTGTTCGGGATTGATCCGGCCTCGACGGGGGAAAGCGCGTTCCGGTCAAACCGCACCTGGAATCCCTACGGAGCGGGTGGGACCTGCGAAGGGGAGATCATCGAAGAGGACGATCCCGACACCTCGACGGCGTACAACGGCGATATCGCGCCCGGGCGTTCGGAGCCGGACGACGAAATCATCGATGTCGATTATACGGTCCGATGAACGAATACACCTGGCTCCCTTTTCCGTCTCCGACCCTCGGTTCCGGTTCCGACCCCCGCCGGCGCCGGGCGCTCGCCGAGTTTTTGGCCGGACCGGAGAACCGGCTTGCCGAGACGGCGGTCCGCCTGGTTCTGGGCGGGGTTCCCTTTTTTGCCGACTCCCCCCTCTCGCAGTCCCTTTCGAGCAAGGTTCAGCGGGGGAAGGGGCGCGGCGACTCAAAAAAGGGGCCGGCGATCGGCCGCACGGCGTTCGACTGGCGGCTTCCGCCGCCGCGGCGTGACGGCGGCGAGGCGAAGGTCATCGACTACATGCCCCCGGCGAACCTTCCCGACCTCTTTCCGCTCGTCTTTTACGGCCCGTCGGGGTGCGGCAAGACACAGCTGGCGGGGGGGATCTCCCGTGAACTGCGCCGCCGCGATCCCCTTTCGGAAGGGGTTTTTCTCGGCGGAGAGCAGTTTTACCGTTCTCTCTCGGACGCGATCAGCAAAAACCGCGCCGAGGGGCTCCGCGGCTACTTTTCGCGATGCCGCTATCTGGTCTTTGACAACGTCGACGAACTCGAAGAGTATCCCGCCGGCGCGGCCGAGCTTCTGAACCTCTTGAAGAGCGCCGAAAAGAGCGGCACGGCGGTGATTCTGACCCTTTCGCGCCATCCCGACCTGGTTCACGCCTTCCCGGCGGCGCTTCGCGCCCGTCTGGCCGGCGGGTTCGCCGTTCCGGTCGCGTTCCCCTCGCGCCCCGGCCGCGCGCTGCTGCTGCGCCGCTATGCCGAGGCGTTTCGGATAAAGCTTCTCGAACGGACCGAGGAGTTTCTTTTGGACGTGTTTCCCGAACCGCCGGGAGAGATGTACGCCGTCTTTGAACAGCTCTACCACGCGCACCACTGGAGCGAGACCCTTCCCGACCCGGAAAAGGTCAGGGATTTTCTCGAAAAGCGGCAGACCCGCGCTCCCCTTTCCCTTGAGTCGATCGCCAAAACGGCGGCGCGCACCTATTCGGTGAAACTGAGCGAACTGAGGAGCAATACGCGGCGCAAGACGGTCGTGACCGCGCGGAACATGGCTCTCTTTATCGCCCGCGGAGCGATCGAGGTGACTCTTCAGGAACTCGGGCGCTATTTCGCCGGCCGGGACCACTCGACGATCCTTCACGGGATCCGTTCGATTGCCGAAAAGCTGGAAACGGACGACGAGCTGAAACTCCAATACGACCGTATTATGGGCGAATTGAATAAAATCGGCAAAACAGGATGACTTTATCGATTGTTCTTTTTTTAACGAAATAAACGATTCTTCGGTTTTTATCAATTTTTCCGGCCCGGACGGCCGAAAAAGAGATTAGCGGGCGAAATCCCGCCGCATGCCCTCTGATGTTCCCTGCGGCACAACAGGGGATCGGTCTTTCCAAGTCGGGGCGTGCGGGAAGACGTTAATCTTGATCGGAGAGAGTCATGTTCCAGAAAACCGTTTTGATGATCGTTTTTACATTTGCCGTCGGATTGGTCGGGTGCCGATCCTGCTGGGGGCCGTATGATCACTGCCAGCCGACTTTCGTTCCCGAAGCGGGCGACGAGTGTATGGGTGAACTCTACCGAAACGGTTCCATTCTGGGCGGAATGGAACGCCGCGGCAATTGCAGCACCTGCTCGTCATGCGCCGGCGGCGTCGCCGATTACGGCTACTCCGATTACGGCTACGGCGCCTACACCGAAGGTTACGGGCAGCAGGGATTTGTGGAAGAGTCCGCGGCGAATTACTCCGAAGCCGGCGCGACCGAACCTCTTCCGCCCAGCCCCGCCCAGGCCTCTGAAACGATTCCGACCCCCGCTCCGCAGGGGAAAGGATCGATCCGGGACTATCTCCCCGATTCCGGAATCTGACCGCAACGTTCCAGCTATCAATCTCTCCAACACTCTCCATAGACGGAACGCTCCATGCCCGAGACGCTTAAAGCCTCCCGGGCTTTTTTTGTTTCTCTCCGCGGGAGCCGCTCCGGCGCCTTTTTTTCAGACTCTCCGGCCCGGGGACGGGGCGGAAACCTATTGAATGAAAAAAGCTCTTGAGATATAATGAGAAAAAGCTTTCGGAACTCGCCGGAAGCGCATAAAAAATCACCCCACTTTTACAGGGATGTTGCAAGATGCCGCAAGGAGAGAACTCTTCTGACTCCGGCCAGGCGCCGCGTGACGCGATGCCCGGTCCCCGGGTTGAGGATCAAAAAGTCGCCGTTCCGGACGCCAAGCCGGCCGAGCATGCCGTGACCCCCGCCTGGACAGGCTGCCGCTACTCGATGAAGGCGTTCCGGTTCAGGGCGATCTGCCTGCTGTTCGTTTCGCTTGTGATTCTGGCCGGGGCGGCGTATTCCGGCCGCTTCTGCGGCGGGAACTGCCACAGGGCGGTCTTCTGGGGAGCGGCGGTCCTGGTTCTGGCGCTCTGGGTATCGCTTTTGGCGAAAATGCTCTACCGCCACTACACGATCTCCTATAAACTCGACCGTGAACATCTTCTGCTGACGCACGGCTTCTTCCGGCAGACGACCGATACGATCCTGATCGCCCAGATCGACGATATCGTCAAGATTCAGACGCTCGCCGACCGGCTCTTCAACGGCGGGGTCGGCACGATCGAAATCTACGCCAATGACCGTTCCGACAGCCACATTTTTCTCGAAGGGGTTGATCTGCCTCAGAAGGCGTTTGAATCGCTCGACCTTCTGCGCAAGGATTACGTCCGGCGCCGCGGGATCAAATCGTTCTCGTCGGTTGACCGCGGGATCGATGACGGCAGCGGTATCGGCTCGGCTTTTGACTGACGGCCCGCTCCGGCGCGCACCTGACCTTCAAACGAAAAGATTCGGAAAACGACAATATGGAACTCGAACAGTTTTTTACCTCGATCTCGGACTTTTTCGGCTTTATCGCGAAGAAAATTGAAGGGGGGATCACCTCCCTGTTCGGCTCGTCGAACGAACGGCTCCTCAAAAAGCTTGAAGCGCGGGTCGAGGCGATCAACAGGCTCGAAAGCAAGTATCAGGCGATGTCCGACGACGAGCTGAAAGAGCAGACGGTCCTCTTCCGCAAACGCCTTTTCGACGGCGAGACGCTCGACGACATCCTGGAAGAGGCGTTCGCCGTCTGCCGTGAGGCAAGCCGCCGCGTTCTGGGGCTCCGGCATTACGACGTGCAGCTGATCGGGGGGATGGTTCTTCACAGCGGCGCGATCGCCGAAATGATGACCGGGGAAGGGAAAACCCTGGTCGCGACCCTGCCGGCCTATCTGAACGCCCTCGAAGGGAAAGGGGTCCATGTGGTTACGGTCAACGACTACCTGGCCCGCCGCGACATGGAATGGATGGGCCCGCTGTACATGGCGCTCGGCCTGACGGTCGGGAACATTCAGGCGAACATGTCGACCCGCGACCGGCAGGCCGCCTATTCGTGCGACATCACCTACGGCACGAACAACGAGTTCGGGTTCGACTATCTGCGCGACAACATGCGTCCCGCCCGCCGGGGCGACAGCAGCTTCGACCAGGAACGGCAGCAGTCGCAGGGGCCGCTTCACTTCGCCATCGTCGACGAGGTCGACAACATCCTGATCGACGAGGCGCGCACCCCGCTGATCATTTCCGGGCCGTCCGAAGACGACGTGACCAAATACGGCAAGGCCGACGCCGTGGCGCGCCAGCTTGTCAAGGACGAGGATTTCACCGTCGACGAAAAGGACCACACCTGCAATCTGACCGATATCGGGATCCGTCACGCCGAACGCCTGGCGGGTGTCGAATCGTTCTACACGGCCGGCAATATGCACTGGCCCCATCTGATCGACAACGCGCTGAAAGCCCATCACCTGTACAAACTCAACGTCAACTACGTCATTCGCGACGGGGAGATCATCATCGTCGACGAATTTACCGGCCGTCTCATGGAAGGGCGGAACTGGAGCGACGGGCTTCATCAGGCGGTGGAGGCGAAGGAGGGCGTCCGTGTCAAAAAAGAGAACCAGACGCTCGCCACGATCACACTCCAGAACTTCTTCAAGATGTATGACAAACTCTCCGGAATGACGGGGACCGCCTCGACTGAAGCGGTGGAGTTCTGGAAGATCTATCATCTGGACGTCATCACCATTCCGCCGAACCGCCCGGTTCAGCGGAAGGTCTTTCCCGACAAGATATACAAGACCGAACGCGAAAAGTACGACGCCATCGTCGAGGAGATCGAAAAGGTTCACAAGTGGGACGTTCTGACCCTGAACAACGGAAGCGAGTACTGGGGCACCGTCGAGAGCGAAACGGACGGTGAGGTGATCTTCCGCCCGAAGGGGGCGAAGGAGGCGCAGACGGTTGCCAGGAGCGGAATCAAGTCGATCCAGCGGAAAGGGTGCCCGATCCTGGTCGGAACGACGTCGATCGCCAAAAGCGAACTGATTTCCGAGAAGCTGAGCCGGAAGGGAATCAAGCATCAGGTCCTGAACGCCAAGCCCGAAAACGTCGGCCGCGAAGCGGAAATCATCGCGCAGGCCGGACGCCTGGGTGCGGTCACAATCGCCACGAACATGGCCGGCCGCGGTACCGACATCATCCTGGGCGGGAATCCCGAAACGCTCGCCTGGTCGATCTTCCAGCACAAGTATCCGACACGGCTCGATGTGCCGCGCGACGAGTGGAACGCGAAGATTCAGGAGATTGAGTCGACCGAAAAGATGGAGGAAGAGGGGGAAGAGGTCCGCAGGCTCGGCGGTCTGCACATCATCGGGACCGAACGGCACGAGGCGCGGCGCATCGACCTGCAGCTCCGCGGGCGGAGCGGCCGCCAGGGGGATCCCGGTCAGGCGCAGTTCTTCCTTTCGCTCGAAGACGAGCTGGTCCGCGTTTTCGCCGGGGACTGGGTCAAGAACATTCTGACCCGCCTGGGGATGGAGGACGGCCAGGCGATCGAAAACGCGATGGTCTCGCGCCGGATCGAAGGGGCGCAGAAAAAAGTCGAAGAGCGGAACTTTGAAATACGCAAAAGCCTTCTCGACTACGACGAGGTGATGGACGTTCAGCGGAAGCGGGTCTACTCGTACCGCCAGAGAATTCTGGACAACGGCAACACACGCGATTTCGTCGGCGAGATGATCGACTACGTCATCAAAAAGAGGGTGGAAGAGTACCTCGACCCGAATTTCGGTCCGATGGCGTTCGCCGATTACGCGTCGAGCGACAACCAGTTCGGCGTGGAGTTCGAGCCGCGTCAGTTCCGTTCGATGTCGTTCAAGGAGGCCGAAGACTGCGCACGCGACTACGCGCGCCGGATGGCCGAGACACAGGTCCTTGACGCCATTGACGAAAACCTTTCCTACGACGTTCCCGAAGAGGAATGGAACTGGCAGGCGCTGGCCGCATTCGCCAATCAGAAGTGGAAGGCCGCTCTGCGCGATTCCGACCTGCGGAAAGTCGGCCGCGACGATGTGGCGCAGTTTCTGATCCAGAAGTCGTCCGACTACATCGACCGCGTCGATATTTCGCGCGTCGCTTCTGTTCTCGAGCCGAACTACGGCGCGCAGTCGGTTTCGGTTTTCGCCAAGATCATGTTCGGGCTGGTCATTGATCCCGAGTCGCTCAAAGGACTCGAGCCGGAACAGATTTACGAAAAGGTCCGCACGCTGGTGCTCGATCTGTACCGCGAAAAGGAAGTTCAGTTCCCGGTCGTCTCGGGACTGGTTCACTACACCATCCGTGACGAAAGCGGCCGCCGTCTGAACCGTGAGGGGATCATCGAATGGGCGAAGCGCCGGTTCGGGATCGACCTGCCCCCCGACGAACTCAAAAATATGCAGCGGCGTCAGATCGAAGAGGACCTCTTCCGGATCAGCCGCGCCTCGCTTGAAAATCAGAGTGCCGACATCGGCGAGCTTGACAGCCGCCTGAAGAGGATTTTCGAAAACCAGAAGGTGAACATTGAAAAGATCACCGCCGCGCGCGAAGAGAAAATCCGCCGGAACGAAAAGATCACCCTGGAAGACCGGATTGCGCTCAAAAAGAAGGATCCCGATCTGGCCGCCCTTTCGGACTGGATCGACGAGCGGTTCGGCGCGAACGTCACGCCCGCCGAAATCTGCGACTGGGATGTTCTCTTCGTTCGGAACCGGCTCGAGTCGCTGATCGAAGATAAGTACAATCCGGAAATCCGACGTGCCGAACGGCATATCATCCTCTCGTTCCTCGACGGCGCCTGGAAGGAGCACCTCCTGACCATGGACCGGATCAAGGCGGGGGTCGGGTTCCGCGGCTACGCCCAGTCCGACCCGAAGGTCGAATACAAGCGGGAGGGGATGGCGGCGTTCGAAAAGATGTGGACGGCGATCTTCGAGAACGTCCTTCACACCCTCTTCCAGACCGAGAACCTGAACGAGCGGTTCCTCGAATCGGTCTGGATCGAAAGCGAGGCGACGCACGAGTCGTTCGCGCCCCCGCCGATGGCGCAGAATTCCGGATCGGAGGATATCGGCGCCCAGCAGGACGCGGCGATCGAAGCTTCCAAAGCCCAGCGGCCGCAGACGATTCGGAACAAGACCGAACGGGTCGGCCCGAACGAGCCGTGCCCCTGCGGGAGCGGGAAGAAATACAAAAAATGCTGCGGCAGGAAAAGATAACGCAGCCGCGGGGTTTTTGAACGCGCCTTTCCGGACCGGGGAGGCGCGTTTCTTTTCGGTGCCGCTGAAACTTGTATTTCTCATGGGAATCGGGTATCATCAGGCGGGGATCTTCCCCGAAAACCGTAAAAACCGAAGAAGAAGAGCGATGAACGAGCTGAGCGGAAAAAAAGTCATGGTCCTCGACGCCCACGGGATCATCTACCAGGTTTTTCACACAATGCGCGACATGATCGGCCCGAAGGGGCAGCCGACCGGCGCGGCGTACGGCTTTACGCGCGATGTGATCGGCCTTCTGCTGAAATTCGAGCCGGACGCGGTTTTCTGCGCGTTCGATATGCCGGGTCCGACGTTCCGGCATGAGATTTACGCCGGGTACAAGGCGAACCGTCCCCCGATGCCCGAAGATCTCCGCCCGCAGATGATATACGTCCGGCAGATATTGGAGGGGCTCTGTGTACCCAGGCTCGAGTCGGAACGCTACGAGGCGGACGACATTCTGGCGACCGCGGCGCGCCGCGCCGCCGAGGCGGGGGGTGATGTCATACTGGTCACCTCCGACAAAGACGCCCGGCAGCTGATTACGGATCATGTCCTGCTCTATAATCTGCGGAAAGAGTCCCTCTACGGTGCCGACGAGCTGAAAGCCGACTGGGGAATCCGGCCCGACCAGGTGATCGACTTTCAGACGATGGTCGGAGACTCGACCGACAATATCCCCGGGATTCCCCTGATCGGCCCTAAGAGCGCCGCCGAACTTCTTTCGCGGTATGACACCCTGGAAGGGGTTTTTCAGCATGCCGGCGAGATCAAGGGGAAGAAGGGCGCGAATATCGCCGCCGCCCGCGAGTCGGCCGCGGTTTCCCGCGCGCTCGTCACACTCGACACCGACGTGCCGATTGAAATCAACTGGGACGAGGGCGCGCCGCGCGGAGTCGACCCCGTCCGGCTCGATGAACTTTTTCACACATTCGGGTTCCGTTCCCTCCTGCCGCGGATCGAGGAACTCGCCGAACGGTTCGGAACGCGCGTCTGCGAGCGGGACACCTCCCTGGACGGAATGTACAGCCTGACCGAAAAGAGGCCGGTGCCGGGGCCCGAAACGCCGGCGGATACCGCGCAGCTTTCGCTTTTTGACGCCGTAAAAGAGGACGCGGCTCCGTCCGCCGAAGAGCCGCCCGCCGGCGCTGCCCTCGCCGAGGAGAACCGCGCGGTGACCGAAACAATCTTTGCCGCGCTTGAGACCGGCGGCGAAGCCGCCTATCCCGAAATATCCGTTTCGGATACGATTCCGAACGGTGTGGAATACAGGCTGATCAGCACCCGCGAAGAGTTCGACCGCCTCTGCGGCCTCCTCAGGAAGGCGCCGGTGATCAGTATCGACCTTGAAACGGTCGATCTGCAGAGGGAACCGAAGGCGCGTCCCCGCTTTGCGCTGATCGCGGGAATCGCCCTCTGCTTTGAAGCGGCGCGCGCGTATTACATCCCTGTCCGCGGCCCGGCGGGGGAGCCGGTTCTCTCCCTTCCCGACGTTCTGGACGCGCTCCGGCCGGTTCTCGAGTCGGAGTCCGTCAAAAAGATCGGGCAGAATATCAAGTATGACATGATCGTCTTCGGGAACTACGGAGTCCGGCTCCGGGGCGTTCTGTTCGACACGATGGTCGCCGACTACCTTCTGCGCGCCGGGGAGCAGCATCACAACATGGACGAGCTGGCCCGGGTCTACCTGAACTACACGACGGTCAGGATCACCGAGCTCCTCGGCACGGGAAAGAACCAGAAGATGATCGACGAGGTTCCGACCGCCGACGTGGCGCGCTACGCCGCCGAAGACGCGCTGGTGCCGTGGTATCTCTATCCGCGCCTGCTGGAAGGGCTTCGGAAAGAGCCGGCGCTTCTGCGCCTCATGGCGCGGCTTGAAATCCCGCTCATTTCGGTCCTGGTTGAACTCGAAACGAACGGGATCGCGATCGACACGGCGCACTTCGGCCGTCTCGAAGAGGATTTCGCGCGCCGGCTCGCCGAGACAAAGGGCGAAATCGAACGGATCATCCGCCGCGACGCGCCCGGTTCGTCTCTGGCTGACGGGTTCAACATGAACTCCCCCCGTCAGCTCGAACAGCTTCTGTTCGACGATATGGGGATTCCTTCGGCGAAAAAGACGAAAAAGAAGACCGGGCGGAGCACCGATGCCGGCGTACTGGAAGAGCTGGCGGCGCAGGGGTACGAGCTTCCGGCGGCGATTCTGAAACACCGCATGCTCGCCAAGCTTCTGGGAACGTATATCGAGCCGATCCCGCGGCAGGTCCATCCGGTGACCGGGCGGATCCACGCCTCGTTCAATCAGTCGGTCGCCGAGACGGGACGGCTCAGCTCCAGCGCGCCGAACCTTCAGAATATTCCGGTTCGGACCGACGAGGGGAAAGAGATCCGCCGCGGTTTCGTTCCCGACGGGCGCCTCGGTTACGACACGTTCATCTCGTGCGACTACAGCCAGATCGAACTGCGTGTTCTGGCGCACTACTCGAAAGATCCCCGCCTGATCGAAGCGTTTGAAAACGATATCGATGTGCACGCGGCGGTCGCCGCACAGATTTTTCACGTTCCGCTCGAAGAGGTGACGGGCCTCCAGCGCCGCAAGGCGAAAGCTGTCAACTTCGGACTGGCGTACGGGCAGACCGCGTTCGGCCTGGCCAAGTCGCTCGGTATTTCGAACGGTGAAGCCGCCGAGTATATCCGCACTTTTTTTGAGACGTATCCCGGCATACACGAGTTCTTTAACCGCGTTCTGGCCGAGGCGGCCCGCGCCGGATATGTGACGACCCTGCTGGGACGGCGCCGCGCGGTCGACGGCGTCCGCGGTCCGCGGGGGGACAAACCGCTGAATATGCCCGAGCGGACCGCGATCAACACGGTGATTCAGGGATCGGCCGCCGACCTGATGAAAGCCGCAATGGTAAATGTCTCCAAACGGCTTGCGGAGTGGAACAGTGTCCCGTCCGGCTTTCTTCCCGTCCGGCGGCCGGCCGTGCCGAAACCGCCCGAGAAGAAGACGCCGGGCCGGGGGGAGTTCCTCTTTGAAATGGATGACGGCGGGGCCGCGCCCCCGGCGCCGGGGTTGGAACGCTTTCTCCCCCACCGCGCCGCGGCGCGGGGGGGGGCGC
>JAEEGL010749880.1_pt1 | contig 10523 bp, 6 predicted proteins | sample 9134231 | NCBI WGS metagenome assembly JAEEGL01 (sample SAMN16246548, study PRJNA631951) | gut metagenome | biome: gut microbiome; feature: rumen; material: fiber-attached | host: Bos | place: Iran: Karaj | collected 2018-10
AGCGTTCACTCATGAGGAAAGCACAGAAAAATATTTGGATGATAGAATGTAGGAGTAAAAAAGTATGAATGTCAATTTAAAAAGTAAAGAATTAAGAAATGAATTAAAAGTTGATGTTTTAACACCTAATATTTCTGACAAACTAGTAAACCACCTAACGATAAGATTAGATGGACCAGTTTCTCAAGACTTATTAGATGATATTGCAGCAATTGCATATGATTTTCCTAAACTTTTGAGACATGTTAGAATCATAAATGCGGGTAACACTATAACAAATATGCAAGAACTAGTAGACCACATTGCAGATTTAAGGAGAAACGAACCAAACTTTAACCTAATAGAAGAGTTAATAGTTGAAACACCGCTTGAGTCAGAGTTACAATCTTTGAATCTTTCAACATATGGTAGAGGAAAAGATGAAGTAAAAGTTGGATATAAGTACACAGGACCTGGAAGAGCAAAAGTTGCAATTAGTAAAGCCAATATCTCACAAAATGTTAAGAAATTTGGATCAGAAGGATTAGATCTTGCAAATTGTGACTTTTCAGGAACAAACTTAACAGCACTAACAATCTCTGGAGATGGTGAGGTAGGTTTTTCACAAATTGGTGGATTAGATAATATTACAGAATTCGAGATTAATAATAGAACAACATTAGATAGAGAATTTGATGAAATGATAGATTTCGTAAGAAACTCTGGTAATGTCCATACATTTAATTTAGATAGAGTAGCAGTAGGATCTAGACCAATTCTATCATCAATTCAAACTGATTCATTAGTAAAAATTAGTATTAACTCATGTAATCTAACTGATTTAGCAGGATTAGAATTCTTTAACGGAAAACTAGCCGAGTTATGGGTTGGAAATAATGATTTAGACGAATCAGATTTTCATAGATTATATAGCTTTAGACAAGCAAATCCTATGACATATGTAGGATTTGATGGAAATGCAAAGATTAATGAGTATTTTGCAAATAGATCACAATCTGATTTTTCACCTTTCACATATCAAAACATAACAGATGAATATTCAGCAACAGAAAACAAAAGATATGGATCAAGAACAAATACACTTATTCATTTAGCAACAAACCCATTAATACCATACTCAATATCAGATGCTAAAAGAGTAAGAGAAGCAGGAATAACACTAAATCCATTTGAACTTGATGACATTTCAGATTTAGATGATATTGATTTCTCAAGCGATGAATATAAAGGTGGAACACTTCTTTTATCAGTAGAAGAGATCGAATACTTGATGAAAGAAGATATGGTATTACCTATTGATGTTTCAATTAAAATAGATAGTGCTAATGATTTATCAGTAGAAAAACTAAGAGATATTACATCACACATGAAGATTAAAGATATCAGAATGGTTGGAGCTGATTTATCAGATAACCAAAGATATCCATATTCTTTAGTAGAATATGAAGTAGCAAGAGGAATCTTAGACGAAGTTGTAGCTGGTATCGATCCAGAAGAACCAGATGTAGATAAATTTACAACTATTTATACAAGATTAAAACATGCTATGGTCTATGATCATAGAGCAATAAAACATGATACAACAGACGAACTTAGATATTCACATAAAGAAGTTAATAACTGTAGAAACTTAGTAAATGGACTAAGAAATGGTACATGTGTATGTGCTGGTTTCGCTGAGACTTTAAGAAACGCTCTTGCGTTAGTAGGAATAGATGCAAGATATATTAGAGGTGACGTATTTGATGACCCAGATAAACACGGATACCATGCATGGAATCTAGTATCATTAAAAGGCAAAGACGGAGTAAGAAGACAATTTTTAGCAGACCTAACTTGGGAAGCTCACACAGGTCCAACAATACAACCTGGAGAAGAAACCCAAAATAATTATGCATTACTTGACTATCAAACATTTGAAAGAGATCATAAGAGAACATTCTCAAGAGGTGTAAGAACAGAACCATATAGTTATGATAGACCTGCATTACATGAAAGTTTTGCTAGAGCATTAAAGAGAATGTTGAATCCAAGAGAAAGATATGAACAAAAATTAAAACAAAAACAATCAGATATTCAAAGACAAAGAGAAGAAAGAAGAAAACAAGAAGAGGAAAGACGTAAGAGAGAACAAGAACGAATCAAAAAGGAAATTGAAGCAAAACAAAGAGCAATAGCCAAGGCTAAAGCTGAAGAGGAAAAGAAACGACTTGAAGAAGAGAAGAAAAAATTAGAAGAGGAAGCTAAGAAGAAAAAAGCAGTTTTAGCTCCTGAAGAATATTCAATTCCAGCTTTAGTAGATTTAATATATAAAAATAAAGTTTTAAGAAAAGAAATTGAGAACATTAGAAAAACTATTACAGAAAACAATCTTCCACAAGATAAAAAATTAGAGTATTCTAGAAAACTAAATGAACTTGTTGATGAAGTTAATTCTCGTCAAGATATAATCTCAGATATGACAGGTAAGTTATTAGGACCAGAAGAAGAAAAACAAGCAAATGATGAGAAGAGAATCAAAGAGTTAGAATCAAAAAGATTTAAACTAAAATTAACAAGAGATGAAGCATTAAAGGCTTCAAAACAAGTTGAAAAGAAGAAAGTTAGAAAAACAAAAACAGTTAGAGAAACTGTATTTAAACATCAAGAACCAAATGCTATAGCCCCATCACCAGAGTACTTGACTGAAGAGAGAGTTGAAATGGTTAAAGCTGAACTTAGAAGTGCCTTAGAGAACATGGAAGCTTTAACATTTTCACATAGAGCTAATCGTATTGGACCGGGCCACTTTAAAAGAATGGAAGATTTAAGAGCAAAACTTAATGGAATTACAATAGATTCTGAAGAAGTTATTCAAGCTGCAAGAGAAGCTGAAGTTGAAGCACTAGTTACAGAGTATAGAAATAAAGAAGTTATGACTTTCTCACATAGAGCAAACAAACTTCCAAGAGAATTCCATGAAAGACAAAAAGAATTAGCAAAAAGACTTAGTGAATATGGAGTTAATCCAAATCTAACAGAAGAAATCGAAAAACAAGTTGAATATGAAGAAGAGATAGAAGTTCCAGTAGAAAATCCAGTAAATACAACTGAATTCGATAAAGAAATTGCAGACATTACAACTGAACTAGAAGAATTAAAATATAATCGTGCAAGAAGAGATGGCTACTTAAGAGTAATACACAATGCTATGGAACTTGAAAAAGAAAGAAATATTGAAATTCAAGAGATTGCTATAGAAGAACTAGAGATTCCAAGAGAAGAAATAAAAGCTGAAATAAAAGAGGAAGATATTGAAGAAACAGAAAAAGTTCAAGAAGAAGAGAGAAGAGAAAGAGAAATCTATGGCGATACAAAACAATCATTGGTATTAGAAACAGAAAAAGACTTGTACAGAAATGAAAAACAACATAGAATGGATTACTTAGCAAGAAGATTCTTTGATTCAAATTATGATGGAGTTTCAGCACCAATAAGGGCAGCAATAAACTTCTCAACAACTATATCTATGGCTGCAAGCAACTTAATCTATAGAATTAGAAATGGTGAATCAAGATATGCTAAAGAATTAGAAGTAACAAAGAGCTTAGAACCAATAAATAAAGGTGTAAGAAACGAACCAGTAGTTGATGGAGGAGTTAGCAAGAAATCAGCATTTGACGAAAGATATCAAGAAGATGTTGAACCAGAGAAGAAAAAAGATGAAGCAAAATCTCCATCAGGAAGAAGACATAGACGTACAGTTGATAATGATGAAAGAGAATAAAATAAAAAACATCTCTATATAAATAGAGATGTTTTTTTTTAGTTTGTTTTTCTTGCACAAATATGATATAAATGATATTATAGTACAAACATATATTTGCTTTATTTGCAAATATTTTATTTTTTTGAAGTGGAGAAAAGACTTGGGATTACGAGGCACAGTAGAAGATTTTATATATCAAAATGAATCAAATAGTTATACAATAGCAGTCTTTAGAACAGAAGAGGAAGAGAGTATCATAACAGTAGTTGGATATCTTCCTTTTATTGCTGTAGGTGATAGTCTAGAGTTGCAAGGTAAAATGGTTGTTCATCAAGAATATGGTGAACAATTTAAAATTGACTCTTTTGAAAAATTAATGCCACAAAATGCCCAAGCTTTAGAAAAGTATCTTGCAAGTGGAACTATCAAAGGGATAGGCCCTGCAACTGCAAGAAAAATTATAGATAAGTTTGGAGAAGAAACCTTATCAATATTCAAATTTGAACCACTAAGACTTTCAGAAATAAAAGGCATTTCAAAAGATAGAGCTTATGAAATAGGTGAAGAATTTAATGAAAAATGGGAAGTATGGCAAATAGTAAGCTTCTTAGAAAAGTTTGGAATAGGTGCAAACAACAGTAAAAAAGTTTATGATGCACTAGGTTCAGATGCAGTAGAAAAGATAGAAGAAAATCCATATATATTAGTAGATTTAGTTTATGGAGTTGACTTTAATGCTATAGATAGAATAGCAATGCAAATTGGTATTCCTATGGATAGTGACTATAGAATAAAAAGCGGCATTAGATACGCTTTAATAGTATCAAGCAATAATGGAAATACATGTGTGGAAAAACAAAATTTAGTAGGATTTGTTTCTGCAAAATTGGAAGTAGATGAGGAAAATGTATTAGATAATCTAAAAAATCTAGAAGTCAAAGATGTAGTTCATATTGTTGAAGAAGATGATGTAGAATGGGTATTTTTAGAACCACTATATAGGGCTGAAAAGAACATAGCAACTAAGCTTGTTGCACTAAGAGATTTCTCAAACTTAAAATATATAGATAACTTCAATAAAGAAATTAAGAAAAGCGAAGAAAGAATAGATATTGAACTTTCTGATAAACAGTTTGAAGCAATAAAACAAATAAATGAATCTAATGTGTGCATTATAACTGGTGGACCTGGTACAGGAAAAACCACAATTATAAAATGCGTAATTGATTTATATAAATCACGTGGTAAAAAAGTAGTTCTTTGTGCTCCAACAGGAAGAGCAGCAAAAAGAATGACTGAGATGACGGGAGAAGATGCATCAACAATACATAGACTATTAGAGATTGGAAAATTTGATGAAGATAGACTAGCAAGTATTGATGAAAAAGTAGCTCCAGTTGATGCTGATGTGATTGTTGTAGATGAGATGAGTATGGTTGATGTATTTATCATGAACTATCTTATGAAAGCAATTTATTTGGGAACTAAAGTTGTACTTGTGGGAGATCCAAATCAATTACCTTCAGTGGGCCCAGGAAACATTTTAAAGGATTTAATCGACTCAGATGAATTTCCTACTGTTCAATTAAATAAAATCTTCAGACAGGCAGCTAGGAGTCAAATAATAGTAAATGCCCATAACGTTAACAAAGGCATTAACTTTATAGATAATAAAACAAATAGTGATGATGTTGAAAAAGACTTCTTCTACGTAAATGAATCAAACCAAGATAGAGCAGTAGATTTAGTCTTAAGTCTTTCAAAAGATAGATTAAAAAAATATGGTGATTTTGATTTCTTTGAAAGTATTCAAGTATTAACACCAACTAAAAAAGGAAGACTTGGCACTAAAGAACTTAATAAATCTTTGCAAGAGGTATTAAATCCAAAAACAGATGAGATAGAAGAAAAAGCATATGGTGGAATTATTTTTAGAGAAGGCGATAGAGTAATGCAAATAAAAAACAACTATGATATCTATTGGGAAAAAGGATCTAGAGATAATTTAAGAACATATGAAGCCGGAACCGGAATCTTCAATGGAGAGTACGGTAGAATAGTAAAAATAGACAACAAAGAAAGACAAATGGAAGTTGAATTTGATGATGGAAAAATAACATGGTATGCATTTTCAGATTTAGATCAACTAGAACATGCTTATGCAATTACAATCCATAAGGCACAAGGTTCTGAATTTGATGTAGTAATCTTAGTTATACCACAATCATCAAATATGCTACTTACTAGAAACTTACTTTATACAGCACTTACTCGTGCTAAAAAGTTATTGATAGTAATTGGAAATAAAAATCTAATTGATTTTATGATAAAGAATAATGAAGTAAGAAAAAGAAATACAGGCTTAAAACTAAAGTTTTAAATAAAAATTTAATATTTCGAAATATTGAAAAATAAATGACAATATGTTATAAATATATCTATGTTAAATAGGAAAAGAGGATAAAAATGGATAAACGTAAATTATTTGGAAAAATTTTAGCTGGAATATTATTAGCAATGATGGTAATTCCAATGGGAGCAACAGTTTTAATATACTTATTCAATAAATAATATTAAGGAGAAGAAGTAAATGGGTGAGAACACAGCGAACTTCTTAAGTGAAGACTTTAATTTCTCTGAATTCTTTAATAATTTATTTTCATCACCATTAAATATTATTACAAGTGTTGTAGATGTTGTTATCGTATGCTTAATAGCTTATAAAGCATTTAAAATAGTTAAGAATACAAGAGTATGGCAACTTGCAAAAGGATTATTATTCTTAATCATAATAACTCTTATAAGTAGAGCATTTCATTTAACAATACTTAATACACTTTTAAGTTCTGTAATGAACTATGGTATTATTTTACTATTTGTTTTATTCCAACCAGAGCTAAGAAGAGGCTTGGAACAATTAGGTACAACAAATAGGCTTACCAGAATATTTGGTATTAATGAAGATATAAATGTTAAGACTAAAGAGAACATATATAGAATAGCAATTGCTGCAGTAGAACTATCTAAAGTAAAAAAAGGTGCTTTAATGGTTATTGAAAGGGAGATTAAGATTCAAGATGTTATAGCAACAGGTATTGCAATAGATGCAGAAATATCTCCACAACTATTAGTAAATATATTCGAACCAAACACACCACTACATGATGGTGCAGTAATCATAAAAGATAATAGGATAGCAGCAGCATCTTGTATGCTTCCACTTGCTGATGATAAAGATATTGCAAGAGAACTTGGAACAAGACATAGAGCTGCAATTGGTATCTCAAAAGAATCTGATGCTATAGTTGTAGTTGTTTCAGAAGAAACAGGTAGAATATCAATAGCAAAAGATGGAACATTAATTGCTGATGTTAAGGAAGATGTATTAAAGAAGATATTAATTAAAAACTTAATTAATGAACCAATAAGAACACCAAAACTTAAAAAAGCAGAAGATGTTTTAAAAGAAAGAGAAGAAAAAGAAGAAGTATAAAAATAAGGAGCAGGATAGCTCCTTATTTTTTTGAAAAGAAAAAGAGCCCAGTGGTTAGCGCAGTTTTGCTTATACCGATGGGCTCTCAAAAGTCTTTGCTTCTAAGTTTGGTTCTATTTCTTGGTTACAGAATTAAATCAGTTGTTTACGAGTGTCAGTTGGTGTAGAGTTCTTTTCCGTCAAGGAAGAATTTTCCGATATTCGGATCTTCGGGTCTTTCCGACAGGGGTACGTTAGGCGATGCCAGCAGGTAAAGCCTTTCGGCATCCCTTATGCTTCTGACATTGTACGTATAGTACTCGCCATCAGTGCTGAGCACGTGGAAAGTACAGTAGGCGCTACCCCCAGAATATCCTAAAGATACGAAGGTATCTTCGATTGTGTAGTCAACCTGGGGCTCAACAGCTTCCCGGAAGGTAGCATTAAGCTCAGGAGCTAAATCTACAACTTCGATACCTTTCTTTTCAGAGTAAAAGCGTTCTTCGGCGGATGCACAGGATGTGCAAATGAACATAGATACAACGACAATAGCTACAAATAATAAAGTCTTCCTCATTACATCTCATCCCTTTTTTTCTTTCAAAGAACCAAACTTTGCGACTATTTTATACGTATATGTTAACATAAAAACATGAAAAAATCAAGGAAAATGGCCGAATCTAGGCAAATAAAATTTTTTATTGAAAATTGAAAATAATTTGATATAATTAATCTGTAAGAAAATATTAAGAATAAAAAAGGAGGCAGAATATGGATAGAGACGCGTCACTTCAAGCATTTGTGGGTAAAAAACTAGCAAAGTTTGAAAAGAAAAAATTCTCAATTTTAGCTTTTCTTTTTGGTAGTGCATATGTTGCATATAGAAAACTATTAGTACCTGCATTAATGTTTGCAATTATAGATTGTCTGCTATTAATAGCAACACCAAATATTATTCCATATCTTGCTGGAGGTATAATAGCTTTTGTTTTAAGAATAGTTTTAGGAATATTATTTCCAAAATTATATAGAAATTTCTATCATAGAAAAGTTGATATAATTTTATCTAAAACTAATATAAATTATGTAGAAACAGCTCAAGCAAAGGGTGGAACAAATATATTATTCTTCGTACTAATTATAATGCTAGTAATAATCGTACCAGCGAATGTAAGAAGATTATTAGGATTCGATGAAGGCTTTAAGACTATTAACTTAAACGAAGAAATTCAAACAGAAGAACCTAAGGCGGAAGAAGAGGAGGAAGAAGAACCTCAAGAAGTAGTTCAATTAGAACTAACTGAAGTTGAAGGAGAACAAATATATAACTATAATGGAGAGACTCTAACATATAGTAAGAGCAAAAAGCTTAAACTAAGTGATCACTTTAAAGTAGTTACTCCATTCTACCTAAAGAACAAATCTACAAATTCATATGAATATGATTATGAATATAAGATAAAAGATGAAGATAAATATTTATTATCACTAAAACTAAATGAAGTATTAGGAGAGTATGATGCGGAAAAATTAGCAAAAGGTATTAATTATTTTGTTAATAAATCTGCAGTAGTATCAACAATTACGGTAAATGATATTACTTGGTATCTATGCCAAAGCACAACAGAAACAGCTGAAGTATATGAACACTATACAAACTTAGACGATAAAACATTTAGATTAGAAATTTCAGAAGCAAAAGATGTAGATAAAGATTTTTCAGAAACAGCTTCAAAACTTGTAAATCAATTAACAGGTGGAGTATATAAAGCAGATGCAGAAGATGTACAAGAAGCAGAATGGGTATTGTTCGAAACAGAAGAGGAACTAGCAAGATTTAAAGAAGCAGAGCCTGAAACTCCTGTAGAAGAACCAGAACCAGAAGAGCCTGCAGAAGAGCCTGAGACTCCAACAGAACCAGAAGAAGGAAACAATAAACCAGAAATAACAAATAGTGATAGAGTTCCAGACTATATAAAAATATCTGAAGTATCATTAGAAAAGAAAAGAACACCTGCAAGGGAAGATGTAGATGAAACATATGCATTTAATCTAACTGATAATTCAGAATTTGATATTAATATTTCTATAAAAGATTATATGGATTTTGGTGCTTTTGAAGAATCAATAAAGAAAGCAACAAAGGTTAAATATACAAAATCAAATATGTTACCAGATGGTTTATTAAATGATATTGATTGGAAAGTATTAGTATTTGAAGAAATGGTAGATGATAAATACAATTTAGTATATGCAGCAGATATAGGGGAGAAAGTAGTAGTAATAGATGCTAAATATGTAACTGAAGGCTTGGATGAAGAATCAAGCACAATTATAAATAATAAGTTCTCCGAAATATTTTATGCTATTACAAAAGCTGAAGAATAGAAAAGAGAAACAAAAAAGGAAAGCTATAAGCTTTCCTTTTTTTATATGTATTTATTAATTGCTTCTGCAAAAGCTCCATCAGATACTTTTGTTTCTGTGACATATGTTGCAACTTCTTTTAGGTCATCGTATGCATCATTTACTGCAACTCCAATTCCTGAGTTCTTAACCATATTTAGGTCATTAACATTATCACCAATAGCTAGAACCTGACTTCTTGGAACTTTCAGATATTTTGATAAGAATTCTAATGCTTGATCTTTATCAATGTTAGTAGGGGTGATATTCAAGTATTCGTAATCTTTATTAATTACTTGGTCACGATATTCACCTCTTTTATTGATGTATGTGCATTCCATTCTATCATTAATATTTAGTAAGTTTTTAAACTCTTGAAGAGTAGTATCTTCAGTTGTAATAACTGCTGAGAAAACTTCAGGTTTGTGCTTTTCAATGTAATCAACAATATTAAGTACAATTTTAAACTTTAAAGATTTAACTCCGTTTTTCTTCTTTAACTTAAAGTTTCTAAGATCCATATATTTAAGCTTTTCGGTAATAATAGCATTATCAGTATAAATATGAATGTGATAATGAAATCTCTTGGCCATAGTAGCTACAAACAGAAGATCTTCTTGAGTTAATATATTTCTATGCAACTCTTTTCCTGTCTTAAGGTCAACGATTTGAGTACCATTACCAAATATTCCGTAGTTTGCATCAAATTGTTCACAAATTCCTTTAGAAACGGAATAGCTTTTACCTGTACATATGGCAAATGGTATCTTTTTATTCTGTATTTTTTTAATTGCATCGAGAATCTTAGGAGAGATATTGTTAGATCTATCAATGATTGTTCCATCAATATCACTCGCTACTATTTTTCTCCTTTTTTTCATTTACCTTTTTATTCAT
>JAEEGL011788221.1_pt1 | contig 10523 bp, 9 predicted proteins | sample 9134231 | NCBI WGS metagenome assembly JAEEGL01 (sample SAMN16246548, study PRJNA631951) | gut metagenome | biome: gut microbiome; feature: rumen; material: fiber-attached | host: Bos | place: Iran: Karaj | collected 2018-10
AGCAGCGCAACTCCTGATCCGTTGTCTCCCAGCCCTGTTCCGTCATAGTGTGCTCCGACGATGACCTGTCTGTTCTTATCCCTGCCTTCTTTTTCAACGATTATATTGCAGTAGTTTGTTCCGTCCTCTGTAAAAGCATCCTGTATTACTTCATAGCCTGCACTATGGAGTTCTTCGGATATCCATTTTCTGGCTGCTTTTATGCCCTCAGTATCTGCGTCCCTGTCACTGAAATCTGTTCCTATCTTTTGCAGATATACCAGGGCATCTTCTGAGAAGTCAGGGATATCCGAAACATTGTAAACCTGTTTTTCGGACTTATTATTGCAGGATACACAGGCCATTGAAGCTATGATACAGACTGCTACGATTATTGCAGCCATGTTGATCCTAGTGCTTTTGATCTTCATATTGATATTTATCTGTCTCTTCTTCCTAATCACAAATTATTATTTTATTTTTTTAAAAATCCCGAAAAAACACTTAATGATGATACAGAAAAGTATTAGATACTCATTCCCTGAATCACGGTAAGATCATCTTTGAGTGATCTGATTCGATTATTTTTAATCTAAGAACATATGAAGATAATCTCGTAAATCATTATCAAAGGCATAAACAAATGTTCCTTCTATTCCTCTTGTCATTAATGTTAGATATGTGTTTAGAATAAATTGTCTCATTTGTTCATCGCCACTAGATTTTGTTTGGTTATCTTTTAATTCTCTTTTGTTTATTTCTAACTTTTCGGTAAATGTGTCGTAACGTATTTCTTTCCCAAAAATAACGCCGGCATAGTTCAAATCAAATCCTTGTATTTTATGAATACTCCATATAGTGTTTGGGTTTTGAATATTATCGTTTTTCCCAGCCCACTTGAAAGATTTGCCTTCAATTTCAATGTTCTCATTCATACTCCAGCCAGGACCTGCAACGACTTTGCATAGACCAACTTCCTTGTTTCGCTCAATGATTAAATCAAATAATGAATCAATATGGTCCACAACTTTTAACTGATAATTGTTAATGTGTTTGTAGTTTTTAATGCTAAAATGTGGAGTATTTAAAATATCTTTGATGTATTCGTAATATCCGTTGCCGCCTTTGCATCTCATTTGAGATGTTAGTTCTATATGTTTACAAGAAGGTCCGCATATTTGATCAAATCGATCTTTATCAATATCTGCAGTTCGAATTCTCTGTAAATCATCGTAGAAAAGAATTTGATACTTGCTACTCTTAATAATCCAGTCAAGTTCTGTATAATCGTTAACACTTTTTGTAAATGAATCGCCCATTATCCTCTCATTTACTTTATCAAATTCAGAGTATGATTGAATTCCAGAAAGATTTTGTCGTTTATACAGTCTGTGAGCTTCATCAACTATTAAAACATCGTACTGACTAGTATTTATAACATCTTTAGGTGCTAATACCATTTCATGAGAAAGATTATCAATTGAATCAAAAATATGCCGCATATCTTTTCGCAACTTAGATTGAGGAATAACTAGGCCAACCTTTTTAAGATTATTCAAATTATTCATTAATAGTTTGATGGATGCATTTTGCGTATCATCTTCAATATAATTCCATTTTGTTTTGTTATTATTGATATCAACTAATAGTTTCATGAGAAATACAGCTAATATTGTTTTGCCAGTACCAGCGCCGCCTTTTATGATTATTCGGTTTTGATAAGAGGCATTATTAATATCACTTAGTGATTTAAGGATGTCATAGAGTGCTTTTGCTTGCTCTGTGTTTAGGGCTTTGTATGGTGAATATTTAAATAATTCAGAAGATTCAATTTCACTTATAGAATGTTTGACTATTTTAAGATTGATTAATTCTTGCCAAATGTATTTAAAATCATCTTCATACAATTCTTTATAAAAATAATTGTGATTTAATACACCTGAATTACCATTTAACAGTTTTTTAGACTGATCAGCACCAATATATTTGATAAGAAATGATTCTAAATCAAGTATTACGGATTTGTTATAAGATTTATCACTAATAAAAACGATATTTTCGAAAGAATCAAATTCTTTTTCTTGCAGGTGTTGCTCTGTTCGTCTATATGCATCTAAAGTTTCACCAACATACGCTTGATTATCATTATAGATAATATAAACTGACGGCCAATTTATCCCAAATGGCCACTCTTTGATGTGTGATAAAACGCTCTTGTCATATCGATAATCAACTACTGGCATAATTCTTTACCCATCTTTAAATAATAGACTTAGCTGTTTTTAATACTATCTGCTAATCTATTCATAGTTGAAATAAACTTTCTTTTATTATTAATCTCACATTCCCAAATAACAATAACAATCCAATTCATTTTTTTTAATTCAGTAAAAATATAATGATCTCGTTCTGTATTTCTAGTAATTTTTTTCTGCCAGTATTCAACATTTGAAGACGGCCATACAAATTTAGAACAGTCATGTTTATGCCAAAAGCATCCATTCACAAAAATAACAGTGCGATATTTTGGAAGAACAATATCTGGCTTTCCAGGAAGTTTGGAATAGTTTTTCCTGTAGCGGAATCCTTTGGAAAATAAGTATTTTCTAACTTTTTCTTCCGGTTTAGTGTTTGAGCTTTTTATATGAGACATATTGAAGCTTCGTTCTTCTTTGGTTTTTGTGTCCACTTCAAATGTCCTATTGTTTAAATATCTGATAACAGTATTTGTCGATCTAATGAAAACAATTTTCTAATATCTTCGTGGCTGTAACGATTATTGTCATTCTTATTAACCAATTCAATCATATTATGCACATTAATGCAGCTTCCATGTATTCCTGTTTCATTAGAGATGCTTTGGATCTGAGGATTAATATTGGTTCCAAATCCACCAGCAATATATGAGAAGAAGGAAAGGGGATATTCCCCGGAGTAATAATTGCTGAAACCTTCAATGTAATTATGTACCATTCGATTATGATGATCATTTGTAATGGTATATCTGCTGTAGGCTTTGTTATCTATGATTCCCGTATAACCATTTTCTTTTGATATTAGCAACACGTCTGGAGTGCGGCCTAGTTGTCCTATATGTTCTGTGTCAAATTTAAATACATCTTTGAAAAGCTGTACGGTTGCATTTTCAAATTCAATTGATTCTTTGTTGCCATTGAATGCCATTTGATAGTATTTTGTCATAAAAGTATTCAATGAACCTCTAGGGAATCTTTTTTGTAAGATTTCTTCAACCAATGGTTCTTTATAACCTGTTTCTTCGCTAATAGTTTTGATTAAAGATTTATCTATTTGTGTGATGGGAATTCTTAGTGACATATCTATGTATTTTGTCACTATCTGTTGCTCTGCAATCATTTGTGGTGTAATGACTTTTGTACTAATTAGATTCCTGGTGTCTTTTTGATGATTGGGATCAACACCATATTTTCTTTGATATGCTTCACGACCATTATTCAAACTGATAAATGGCAATGGTTGTGATAGTATTCCTTTTACTTCATCAATTTTATCTGGAACAATTGACATCCGTTTATTTTCTCTTAGTATCAATTGTGTGTAATCTAACCAATTCATCATGGTATTAGCGACATCACTTAAATTGGTCGAACCGTTTTTGACACCATATCTTTCACAAAAATCAGCAGGAAGAATTTTATCTCCAAAAGAACGGAACTGAAGTATCTCAGATACAACTTTCTCATAACATGCATCTGTTTCATTTTCAGCCTCAACTATTATTATTTTTGATATTTCATCTTGAGTTAAGTATCCAATACGACTATCCATCATAAGTTTTAATAAAAAGTAAAATGGGTGAATCTTAAATCTAGGAGATACATTAACACTTCTGCCTGTTGAGTAAGCGGAAGGAAACTGATATTTAATGACTTGATGTTTAAGAACAGAAACAGGGGATGATCCATTTAGAATTGCTTCACCTGCTAATGTAGGCTGGATAATATTTGTTGTTTCTTGGGTGAAGATGAGCCCCAAACTATAAAGCCAAGCACCATATGTTCTTGCTCCGCTTCCACCTTGATCTCTACGTTCACCTTCACGTTTAAGCCCTGCTTGTTCCAAGGCTTCTTCAAGTGAAAGATGAACAGTCCTCTGACCAATCCATTGTTGGCGTAGTGAAATCCCAGCAAAAGTTGAAAGTACTTCTGGAATGCTATCCAGTTTTCTTTTTGGTCTCGTTACCCACCAATAATTGATCATTATATATACCTTTATTCGTTTTCTGATGGATTCATATATTCGTAATCGATACCTGCAAATGTTTTTATAATAGCATTAAAAATTACCTGTGCCCCTTTTGGCGGGACAGCCATTCCGATTTGTTTTCGGACGGATTCTTTTGTTCCAGAGAAAATGAAATCATCTGGAAAGGTCTGAAGCCTTGCTCTCTCACGATTTGTTAAGGCACGTGGTTCGCTCCAGTGATAAATATGAGTCCCCCCACCTCCTGATCCAGTTACTGTATAGGAGGGTTTTGTCGGATCTAATCGTTTATATATCTGACTGATTTTTGCTCCCTTAACATGCAATCGATAATTCTCAGGTATATCTGCAGTAAAAGCATTTTGTCCTGGTTTTATGTATTTGAGCCTTTCAATAACCTGTGTTGATTGTTTTGTTAGCTCATTGTTTGGTGCATCTATAGGAATTGGGGGTACATTTATTGCCGTGCTGCTTGATACATCAATTCCTTCAAATGGCTTTGTACTGGGAACTTTATATTCATATGGCAAGTCATCTCGAATACCAACGATAATCATTCTGTGTCTTGCTTGAGGTACTCCATACTTTTCAAATTTATAGAGATTAGGAACAATTTTATACCCAGCTTTTTTTAAATCATCTTTTATTTTTTCAAAAGCTTTGCCTTCATTTGCACTTCTCAATCCGCCAACATTTTCTGCAAGAAACCACATTGGATGAAAAATGTTAAGAGCTTGAACACCATATGTATATAAAGGTCCAAAAGTTCCTTTGAATCCTTTTTGTTCCCCAACTACTGAGAAATCGTTGCATGGAAAACCAAATACCAATGCATTAATATTGCTCAAAGATGATAGATTTAGCTTTCTGATATCTTCACAAATAACACTTTCAGGATCATCCGGACAGATGTTATTGGTATATGTTTCACAAGTGTCTTTGTCATAATCATTTGCCCATTCATGAGCTATTTTGAAGTTACAACCTGATACATTTGAAGTTATTGCTGCGTATGCAAGACCACCAGGTCCACAAAACAATTCACCTAATTTAAAGACCGTGGACATATAATTTAAACTCCAGATACCATGTATGAATTTAAAAAACGTTTTATTCTATTGTAATTATAATATATGCACATGTTGATTACCTATGGTTATTAGTATTGTTTTGGGAATCCTTCTTCTATAGCTTGTTCTCTAAGCTTTTTTGGGGATTGTTTTTCATCTGGAAAATAGCTCTGTGATATTTTAGTTGCTAGATTGAGAGCTTTTACCTCAGAAGTAAGTGCAATAAGATGGCTTTTAAGTCACAAGCATAGAAGTTTCCAATAATCTTCTAATCTTATCCAAGATGAAATAATGTATTTTTCATTATCAATATTGTTTTCCATTTTTCTAATTTGTCTGGAATCCTTTTTTATCGATGCACGTTCTTATTGACTTAATAGAGGTGAGTCTAATCCTTCAAAAAGATATGGTTTAAGCCAGTAGATTACTATTAGGTCGATATACTTCATACATAGCGATCCTTTTTTATAATAATGCTCATATTAGAGAATAGTTCGACATTATTTGAAAATCCAATACTATTATTCTCCATTATACGTCGACATTATGACGGCAGATATATATTATATAATTCAAATAATGCGTAATATATAAAAAATGTTGCAAATATATGAAAAATGTAATTGCCAAATATAAAATATGCTGATAAACTAAAAATATAGATCAAAAGGAGGCACTTAAATGGGTAAAAGTACAGAAACAAAACGTGACAAGTTTGTCCGTTTAGCAGAAGCGAGGACAAATAAAATAATCGATATGTTACAGCTTTTGGGCAACTGTTCCAATACGAGTGCTTATGATTATACGCAGCAGGATGTTGACAAGATATTTTCCGCTATAGAATCGGAAGTCAGGGAAGCAAAAAAAAAGTTTAACAAGATTGATAGCAAAAAAGGATCGAGATTTACTCTTGACTGATTAAGGAGGTTTTTATATGGGACTGACGCAGATACCACAGAATTATAGAAATAATGTTGATTGGATTTTGGGTGCTTACACAGATGCTGATGTATCATTTCCTAATGGCTTTCAGAAAGATGCTATACAGAATGCTGTTGGAGCGAGGAAAACCAACAAGTGGAAGGGATGGAAATGTGATATCTCTTTTATAGAGAATTCACATGGGAAATTTGTTATTGTTGAAGATTCTGGAACAGTAGGTTTGACGGGATCAAATACCCCTGCTGAGGAAATCAATGAAATGATGGCGCGTGGAGAGAAGCTAAGTGCAGATGAAAGACTCTCGCGTTTCACATCTATGTTTAATTCTGGCGACAATACTACAGGTGGCGGTCTTTTTGGTGCAGGAAAGAGTGTATATTCTGTTGCATCGGAAAATTATACATATTATTTCGATTCTTTCAGAGAAGATGGGAAGTATGTTGCAAACCTTAATAAAAGTGGACAGGTAGAATCTGTTGCATTTGAAGGTGATGCGGCTAAAAAATTTGTTTTCGATAATACTGGCCTTGAAGAAAAAAAGACAGTAGGAACACGAGTCATAATAGAGAATCCCAAGCAAGAACTTGTGGATTCTATTATAAGCGGAGAGATTATACCTTATATACAAGAGTCTTGGTGGCTTATCATTCAGAGATTTCCTGAAGATTCAGCTATATCTGTTAATGGTATTCCAGTTAGTATTCCTGATGATATAAAAAAGGCAACAAATACATTTGAATTACAAAATCCCGAGGCATATAGTCCGGGACATAAGGTTAAGCATTTTGGGCTTTACGTATTTGAGGATTGTAATAATCGCTGGTCCGGTATTTCCTATTACAGGAAAGGAATGAAGATCGGTGAAGTCGATATCAAAGATGTTCCGAAGAAAGTAGAAGGAAAATTCTGGGGCTATATTGAGGTAGATGAACAGTGGGAAGATGATTTGGCTGAAATTGAGGATAAAGTTCATTTTGGAGTAAGTAAGGGTAAGAAAAAGACAATAACATATCAGCATCTTCGGAATTATTGTGATTATAAGTTTAAAGCCAATATGGTTGAATGGGGCTATATAAAAGATCAGGAGAACGAGGACAAGAAACTTCGAGATGAACTCAAACTGATTGCCGAGGATATTCAGAATTTATTTGATAAACTTGGATTTGAAGACTTGGGCAAAGGACCACAGAAGGCAGATTTTGATGTTAGATGGCAGGATATCAAATATCCCGTAGATGATACTGAACGCGTTTCTTCAGGAGATAAAATAAAGTTTTCTGTGAGAATCAAGAGTTCTTATGCTACGGATAAGACATTTGAATATAAATTGTCGGTCGTAAATCATGATAGTGGCGAAGTGATATCACAGATCGCTAACGATAAAATCAAGGTCGCTTCCAATACTATTCAAAAGCTTGATTTCACGCATATAGTTAGTAAGAATAATTCTGCACAATACGCGGAAAACAGGATAGTTCTGTCTGTAAAATCCGTAGGTAGCGGAAAAGAGAAAAGGAAGGAACTTCCATTCTTCTTTGATATAGATCGCCCGGATAATTCGAGAGATATAGTTAATCTTTATCTTCATGAATGTATTTTACCAACGGAGAATAGTAGGCGAGTTAATTTCGGAGAGTCATTGAAGAATGTTTCTTATTTGATTGAAAATAAGAGGAATCATAAGCTGTCATATAGACTTAATGTTAGCATACACAATACCAGTGATCCTTCTTGTCCAAAAATAGTAGATGTTAATTCTATTGTGGGTGAAGTCGAACCTTTCGAGGAAATCATAACCGATAGAATTTCTGAAATCATATTTGATCAGGGCACCTATGAAAAGTATCTTTCGTCGGGAGAATTGGAACTAAGGGCTCGATTAATAGCAAATGAAGATGACGCTCAGTTTGAAAAAGGTGATAGGATAACCTTTTATAATTTCAAACTCTACTTAAATAAGGACGAAAAAAATGGTAAAAATGACTCTTTTGAGGTTGAGAGCGTTAATGCTCCGGAGAACTTTAAAAGATCTTGGTATACTGCAGGCAATGCACGGAAGATAACCTTAAATGTAGGGCATGTCGCTTATTTGAGTGTCTCTGATTATCCGGATATTCAGCACGAATATATGAGAGAGCAAATGCTCAAGCAGTATGTACTGTTATATTTAGCAGAAGGTAAATACGATATGTTTGGAGAACAAGGTAGGGCTTTTGCGGATCTTGAACCACAAGAAGCGGCTGACCAGGTTATTCAAAGAATTGAAAGTGTTTACTATGAAAGCTTGAAGTGAGGATAAGCAAATGGGACATGTTGTTCAATTAAAAGATGGACATCTAGTATACGAGGGACTTCTTTCATCTAAAGAAATTGCATCGATAGAAGAAATATTGAATGCACTAAAGCAGGAGATTCCGCAAATTGAATCGGATTTAGAAGAAACTTATGGTAAAAGTGTCTTATATAAATACAATTTGGGGAAGTTTCTTGGGGAACTACTAAAGAAATACGAAATCACACCTTCTGAACGCAGACGTTTTTGGGATGAGATTAAAGACTTTGCTACTAATGAGAATAGAACTCGAAAAGAAGGTACAAATGCTGAGACACGTAGCTTCTATGGACAATGCTATAGACTTTCTCAAATTGATCAAGAGATAGTTGAAAAATTGTCATGGAGGCAATGGCAAGATATTCTTGATCGTGTGGCGAATCGTGAAGATGAAAGAATTTTTGAGTGGATAAGAAATTATAAAGAAAAAATCAGAGAAGATGATTGGAGAGAGTTTGAGAAGGGGCTACATCTTTACTTGAAAAATAAGGATACTTCTGTTTTCTCAGATAAAGAGTTATTCGATATTTACGATAGCATAATGTCAATGGGGCAATTCTGGAGAATTGCTTTCGGAAAGTTTTCTAAAGATAATCCAAACAGTGCCAAAATAAATTCTAAGGCAAGGCGATCCAAAAAGTATCAGGAAAAATGCTTTATGTTAAAGAGAGAATTGCACAAAGACTTAGACGATGAAATATTCTCTGAGGCATTTGCTGTTGCAATGAAATAAATAAATAGACAAAAGAATTTTTCATGGAGTAAAGATTTAGTCAGTGGTTGTTGTATTTTTCGTTATGAAGAAAAATAAGAAGGACGACCAACCCTCAGAACAGGATACTTCAGGCTGATCTGTCAGTTCCGACTAAAATTGGGTTTATTGATAAGAAAAGAGTTCAACCCCAACAAAGCATCTGTTGGGGTTGAATTTTATATCCCGGTAGCGATCAGTCTCCCCTGAATAGCTGTCTGATCATTTCGTTTTTATTGTTGATAAACAATCTGGTCAGTTTATAGCTTTCTGTTTCTTCATAGCTGATCTTATGAATAAGTCCGTCATCAAATGAAATGATTTCAGAATCAGGAAGACTGAGAAGGATGGGGGAGTGGCTCACGATTATAAACTGTGATCCATCTTTCACACACTAGTTGATTTTGATAAGAAGAGAAAGTTGTCTCTGGGGAGATAGAGCCGCCTCAGGTTCATCAAGGATGTAGAAACCATTTGGTCTGAAATGCTTTTCTGCAGTGGCAAGAAAGCTTTCCCCATGCGATTTATTATGGAGCTCTTCAGGAACTCCTCCTTCAAGAGAGTATTCAGCTTCTTTGGAGGCTACGTTGTAAAAGCTTTCTGCCCTTAAAAAGTATCCCCAGTTTGCTGTACGGTATCCTTTTGACAGATGAATTGCATCACAGAGTTCAGAATAATCGTCATATGTTGAAAAATTATAATTCTTTGTTCCGCCTTCGGGATTGAAACCGTATTTTATTGCAATCGCTTCAAGCAGAGTCGATTTTCCGGTTCCGTTCTCTCCGACAAAGAATGTCACCGGAGATCTTAATTCAAATGAGTCAAGTCCGTGAAATGCTCCGATATCACGGACATAACTGTCTTCTGAGATCTTATCCCAGTCTATTCTGAAACTCTGTACAAACAAATCATTCATGAATCGTCTTTTACTTTATGATTTTGATTCTTCCTTCACCATAAGGATCGGCATACTTGTTTCCGACTGTTCCGCTGAGATCATTGGTTATATAGTTACTGAGGATCTGATAATCCAGCTTGATATCGTTTTCCAGTACTTTGCATCCGTTGAACATGGTAAAACCGTCACCATTGTCTAAAAGAGTATATGTTGTTGAAGCAATGGTATATGTTTTCTGATGATCAATGGGTTTATCGCCGACCATGATGTTCCTTACTCTCTATTCACCGTTTACTCCTGTGAACATTC
>JAEEGL012346844.1_pt1 | contig 10523 bp, 14 predicted proteins | sample 9134231 | NCBI WGS metagenome assembly JAEEGL01 (sample SAMN16246548, study PRJNA631951) | gut metagenome | biome: gut microbiome; feature: rumen; material: fiber-attached | host: Bos | place: Iran: Karaj | collected 2018-10
ACCCTAGCGCCGCTTGCACGACCTGCTGGTTTTCAAGACCAGTCCCTTCAACCAGACTTGGGTATTCCTCCGAATGACAAGAAGATTATAACATAGAAATTTTTTGTTGTCAATAAATTTTATAACAAATATTAATCATTTATACCATTTATTGATAAAAAAACTACTTTTTATAAATTTTTATTCCAGAAAGATTACTTTCTTCAATTTCTTCTGCTTCATATAATAAAAATTCAGAAATAACAGAATTACTTGTTTTCTTTACCAAACTAAATAAATATGCCGCTCTAATAGATTTAAATCCATTCATGTCCATATTATTTTTAATAACATCCGATAACATACTTTTAATATATAATGGTTTATCAACAACTATTAATTTACCATTATTCTCAACTACTTCAAAAATATTTACATCAAGAAATAACTCTAACCAAGCAGAAACAATATGTCTATGACAAAATTGATCATTATCCTCATAACATAACATAATCTTATTATTTAATAAATTATATATTTCACAAGGATCTAATAATGATAAAACTTGTTTATAATATTCCTCAATATAATATTTATTATTTTCCTCTTCAGTTATAATATTTCTATTTTGTTTCCAAGTTCTCCAAAAAGATAATTTAGGTGCTAAAGAGGGAATACAATCTCCAACATAATCAGCATCTTTACCCTTATCCCAAGAAATAGATATAGTTTTATAATTATTAGATTTTATTTGCTTATAACTACTTGTATATATCATAACTTCACCTCAATTAAAATAAAAACTCCATAAAGGAGTAAATTATCATATGGTGCCTAAGGCCGGACTTGAACCGGCACGGGATTTGACTCCCGCAGGATTTTAAGTCCTGTGCGTCTACCAATTTCGCCACTCAGGCAACATCATTTGCGATTAAAATCAAATCACAAATAGATTATATAATATTTTTTTATAAATATCAAGGATTTTTTAACATTTTTTTTATTTTCCTATTAAATGAACATTATCTAAAAGAACACCCGTTCCCTCTGCTACACAGGTTAAAGGGCTTTCAGCTATAAAAACAGGAACTTTTAACTCATGTGAAAGCAAATCACTAAAGCCATCAACTAAAGATCCACCTCCAGTTAAAACTATACCTTTATCAATAATATCAGCAGCTAACTCCGGTGGAGTTTGTTCAAGAACATTCTTAGCTTCATGAATAATTAAATAAGCACTCTCTCGCAAAGCTTCTTCTACCTCATCGGAAGTAAGAGTAATCGTATGTGGTAAACCAGTTACTAAATCCCTTCCTTTAACTTCCATAGATTCATTTCTTGATTCAGGAAAAACAGTACCAATATTAAATTTTATATCTTCAGCAGTCCTATCACCAATTAATAACTTATATTTATTTTTAACATATTTTATAATATCATTATCAAAAGTATTTCCAGCAATCTTAATACTAGAACTATCTACAATACCACCTAAAGACAAAACAGCAATATCAGTAGTACCACCACCAACATCGATAACCATATTTCCACTAGGTTTAGATATATCCATCCCTGCTCCAATGGCAGCCACCTTTGGTTCTTCCTCCAAAAATACACGCCTAGCTCCAGTCCTCTCAGCTGCTTCTTTAATAGCATTTTTTTCAACTTGCGTAATATTAGAAGGACAACAAATTAAAATTCTAGGTCTTGAAAAGAAACTTTTACCATTTACTTTCTTGATAAAATTATTAAGCATTAATTCTGTAACCTCAAAATCAGCTATAACACCATCTTTCATTGGTCTAATAGCCTTAACCTTACCAGGTGTTCTACCAAGCATTTGTCTAGCTTCATGTCCAACAGCCAATACTCTTTTTGTTTCACTATCTATTGCTACAATACTTGGTTCATTTAAAACAATACCCTGTCCCTTAATATATATCAAAACATTAGCCGTACCCAAATCAATTCCAATATCTTTAGCAAACATATAAACACCTCGCTCAAACATTTACATTATAACATATTTTATAACATTTGTATTTAATTAAACCAATTTTTCATATTTTTTTTTAGTAGATTGTCCACCTCTAATATGTCTAACATCAATATGATATTGCATAATATCATATACCCTATAATAAAGATTCTTATTTATATATAACAATCTCTCATGTAAATCTTTATGTACAGTACTTTTAGAGACTTTAAAAACTCTAGCAATTTCCCTTATTGTATCTTTAGTATTAATCATATAATTAGCTTCATCAATAATCCTTTTTACAATTAATGAATTCATAATACACCCCTATTATAGTATATAAAGATTACATCATTTTATACATAAAAAGAGCCTCAAGCTCTATATTTCATCTATACATTTTTCATAATATTCTTCAGGATCAACATTAGTTCCATTAATCATTAATTCAAAATATAAATGATTTCCTAAATCAGTTGTAATATTTGAGGTAGAACTTTTAGCAATAACATCTCCTTGTTTAACAGTATCACCATTATTTACTTTAAAATCCTTAATACTTTGATAAACACTAACAATTCCATTATCATGTTCAATTGTAATAATATTACCCAAAATATCATCTTCTTTAACCTCAATTACTTTTCCATCAAGTATAGCCAAAACATCAAAATCATTATCAGCCCCATAAGAAACACCACTACTAGGCATATAAGTATCTTGATAATAAATAATAGAATTCTTTTGTGTCTCTTCATCATCAGATGATTTATAATAATTTTTAACAATTTTTATATTTTCATCATTAAAAGGCCTTTTGATAACAATTTTATCATTATTAGTAACATTAACCGGAATTTCATTAATAGTATCAATTATTTTATTAGATACATATTTATAATCATCATCCTTAGAAGAATAATCTTTTTGACTGCTATCTATAAAAAATAAACCTCCTAACATAAAAATAAATGCAAGTCCATACAAAACATATACAACTGATTTTTTTAATCTCCTATTCATAATATTCACCTCATTTAAAGTGTGAACATTATTTTATAAATTATACATATATTTAAAATTTTTTTATTTCAACCCCAGAATAATAATGTTTTAATATTTCATCATACTTGAAACCTTCCTTCGCCATTCCTTGAGCACCATATTGACTCATTCCAACACCATGACCATATCCTTTTGTATTAACAACAATAGAATCATCATACTCAACAATAGAAAAAAAAGTAGATCGTAATTTTAATTTAGAACACACTTCCTTACCAGTAAATTTTTTACCATTTATACTTAGATCAACTACCCTCCCAGTAGAAGTAGTATTCAAAATATCCACTACTAAATTTTCACCAAAATTTAAATTTAATAGTCTATAGAATTCCTCCTTACTAAATTTTTTACTATCAGTATATGCTGGAGAAATAGTATCCCAAGTACTAGAAACACTACGTAAATATGGAACCTCACTAGAAAAAACTTCCTCACTATTCTCTGTTAAACCTGTACTTGTTGAAAAAAACATCGCCTCAACAACCTCACCATTATATTCCAAATACTCACCAGCAGTGTCTAAAACAGCCTGTTTAACTTTATTAATATTATTTACATATTCATTATTCCATTTTTCTTTTTGTAAATTAGTATCTAAATACACTTGATTGGAAACAGTATCAACAACATCATAGTCCTTATTTTTATTCCTTTTAATCTGATACATGACATATGACCTAGAAGCAACAGCCTGAGCCTTTAAAGCTTCTATTTCAAAACTAACAGGCATTTCACCCGATACAACTCCAACAATATACTCTTCAATTGGAATTTTATCAATTCTATCCAATTTATTTCTATAAACCCTAACAATAGAATTATGACTAAAATTAAATATAATTTCATCATTCTCAATAAATATACTAACAATAATATATGGAATTAAAATTAATAGCAAAGAAAAAAGTAGTATTTTTTTTATATTTATCACCTCAGATAAACAACATACTACTTAATAATTATAGAATTCATAGCAAAATCATACATAAAATTTGTAAATAAATAAGCTAATCCAAAACTAAACATAAAATAAAGTAACCTAGCCTGAAATACTCTATTATTTTTAAATAAACCATTAATATTAATACTATCCAAAGCAAAAATAGCAAGAGGAACACTAATAATATATAAAACTAACTTAATTGTCATAATTATTAATCTTTTCTAATCTTCTATTATATCTATCTATATTAGCATATTTCTCAGTTAAAAAAGTAATTATTATTTCCTCTAACTCTTTTATATCAATTCTGGCACTTAAAGCAATAACATTTGAATCATTATCTCTTCTAGACATCTTTGCTTCATAAACATTAGACACTTTTGCACATCTAACACCTTTAACCTTATTACAAGCAATACTCATTCCAATTCCAGTATTACATAATAATATTCCATAATCAATTTCTTTATTAGAAACACTTTCACCAACTTTAAAAGCATAATCAGGATAGTCAACCATATCAGTACCATTAGTACCATAATCAATAACATTATAACCTTTACTAATCAAAAAATTTGTCAAAACTTGTTTTAATTCAACACCATGATGATCTGTAGCAATTCCAATTTTCATAACTATCTCCTAACTATTAAAAATATAACTATCCCTGCAATAGCAAATAAAATAACAAATATCATAATAATTAATAATAAATTATTCTTTTTAACACTATGCCCCATATTTTTCAAATCTTCGAAATCCTTATCCGTAAAAGACATCGCAGATGTAAAAAAAGACTTATCCATTTCACTAGTACTATCAACTTTTTTTTGTTGTTTTTTCTCATCTTCTAAAATCTTATGAATAGAAGATGCTTCACCTACCATCGTATTAGCAGTTAAATCATCTAATAATCCAACATCATCACTATCATTCCTTTTACTAGTAATTGTACTTATTAAATCCTTTAACTCTTCCTCACCATCTTCATAATTAGTTTTTCTTAAATTAAGATCATTTATAACATCATAATGCAAATTTTTTAAACTTCTATTAGAATTATCTTCCTCATAATTATCTTTTGCTTTATTTAAAACATCCATAATATCGTAATTCTTCTCTTCAGCTAAAAAATCATTATCAACAATATCTTTTGGTTTCTCATCCTCAATATTAAATGCATTACGATACTCTCTTTGTTTCTTATAATTTTCTCTATTCTTAATCATTTCCTTAACTTTAGATAAATCAATCTCATTTGTCTTCGCAATAGACTCAACAGCCTCTATATTAGAATATGTATCCATATCCTTTATTCTTTTATATAAATCTTCATTCCTCGAACTACGTGCTCTAGGAGTTCTAGGTTTATCATAGTATCTATCCATTCTACTAGCCATACCATCACCCTATAATCAATAATATCATAAAATATAAAATATTTAAAGTTTTTATTGCATTTTTCATGTATTTTATTTATAATTTTAATTAGGAGGAGAAGTTATGAAAGTAAAAGTAGATAAAAATTTATGCATTGGTTGTGGAGCTTGTCAAGCAATAGAACCAAGTGTTTTTGAACTTGAAGATGATGGGCTAGCAAAAGCAATAGACGAAGAAATAAAAGAAGACATAAAAGAAAATGTAATAGACGCACTAGAAGGATGTCCTACAAGTGCAATTAGTGAAGTAGAAGAAAAAATCTAATAATTATTTATTAGATTTTTTTAAACTATATAAAGTTTTTACTTCCTTAATTGAAAGTTCACGATATTCGCCAGATTTGACCCCATCACAAGTCAAAAAAGCAATACTCTCTCTTTTTAATTTTAAAACACTATGTCCTATCGCTTTAAACATATTTTTAACCTGATGATTACGTCCTTCATGAATAATCAACTTAACAATAGAAGTATTATTTTTTTTGTCTATTTTAGTAATTTTAGCTTTACAAGGAGATGTTTTTTTATTATCAAAAATAACACCTCGCTGCAATTTATTAATCTCATCTTTACCAATTATTCCTTCAATCTTAGCAACATATACCTTTTCAATATTATTACTAGGATGTGTAAGTATATTAGCAAGTTCCCCATCATTAGTTAAAATTAAAATTCCTGTAGTATCATAATCAAGTCGTCCAACAGGATATATTCTTTTATCTGTCTCAATTAAATCAATAACAGTTTTTCTTCCCTTATCATCACTTGTAGATGTAATTACACCTCTAGGTTTATTAAGTAAATAATATATAAAATCCTCCTTAGTATCTAAAGATACACCATCAACCTCTATTAAATCATTCATATTTGCTTTATAACCTAATTCAGTAACAATATTACCATTAACTTTAACTTTACCGTTTATAATCAGCTCTTCAGCTTTTCTTCTCGAACAATATCCACAATTAGCAATTATTTTTTGTAGTCTTTCCACTCCACATCACCTGACATTGATTATACCTTATTTATTAATTTATAGCAAGAAAAAAAGACATGAATAGTCTTAATCACAATCATATCCTGCTTTTTCCATTTCATTAATTATAGCACTTTTAGTTGTAGAAGAACCATATTGTTGTTGAAAATTAGATTCATCCATTGTATATGTAACACTTGCACCTTTAGATGTTTTCTTAACTTCAACATTATTACCATATGCAAAATTACTAAATTGAGTTTTTAAAGCACTAACAAAAGTATCAATATAAGGTAAATAATCTGAATATAATTCAGCATCAATTACAATACTAGCAGAATTTAACACATTAGACTTAAAATATAATTTAATTTCCTGATTCATTGTAACATTTTCTTCTTTTTATACATTTGAACAAGTAATTGTTTCATTACCACTCTTCTTTTGTTTAACCTCAGTAATTTCACCAAAATCACGTTTTTCAATATCCATTCCATCTGTTGTAACAGATTTACCACAACCTGCTAAAACAGATTAATAGTCAACCTAAAAAATAATATTAGAAATTATAATACTAGCAATTATACCTATTATATCAGCACATAAACCACTAAATAACGCATGTCTAATCTTTTTTATACCAACACTACCAAAATAAAGAGTTAAAATATAAAAAGTTGTATCAGTACTTCCTTGCATAATTGAAGCCATATATCCAATAAAACTATCTGGTCCATTTATTTCATATATATTGTTTAAAATAGCTAAAGAAGCGCTTCCAGATATTGGTCTAATAAGAGCAATTGGTAATACTTCTAACGGAAAATTTATTAACTTAAATAAATATCCACCAATATTGACCATAAAATTAAGTAAACCACTATTAATAAAAATATTTACTCCTAATATCATAGCTAACATCGTTGGAAATAAAGATTTAATCATTGAAAAACTACTTCTAACACCATTAATAAAAGAATCATAAATATCAACTTTTTTAAAACCATATATTATAATAAATAATACAAATAAAGGAATAATAAAATTATTAATATTACCTCCTCCTTGATAAAAAATGATTAATAATTAATCCACCAATTGTTGAACAAATAGTAGCAAGAATACATCCTGATACTATCATCATTGGATTACTACTATTATACATAACTCTTAAAGAAATAACTGTTGTAGGGATAATTGTTAAACCACTAGTATTCAAAACTAAAAAAGTAATCATACTATTGCTAGCAGTATCTTTATTTTTATTTATTTTTTGAAGAGCTTCCATAGCCTTTAATCCAAAAGGAGTAGCAGCACTCCCTAATCCAAATATATTTGCAATCACATTACTAGCTATTAAACTAAGTGACTCATCTTCCTTAGGAATTTCTGGAAAAATTATTTTCAATAATGGATAAATAAATTTTGATAATTTTTTTAATAATAGTGAGTCTTCAGCAATCTTCATTACACCCATCCAAAGAGCAATAACTGGTAATATCTCCATCATCATCTTTAAACTAGTCTTACTACTTTCTAATATAGTTGTATTCATAACATCCATCTTACCAGTAAACAAACTAAAGATAATACCACTTGCAATAAAAACACCCCATATAATATTTACCATATTTTTTTTAACCATTCGAATAAATTACCACTCTTCTTCTTTTCTTTACCCTTATTCCTAACATATAAATATTGTCTATGTACTTCATTATTATTAATCATCACTATTATACAACCAACCGCATCACCATTTTTAAAAACTCTCTTCTTCTCAAGTTCAAATTTTAAAGTAATATTTACTTCCTCATTATTATTTATAATATAATTATAATCTTCATTTGTATATAATTCATAATCACTATAGTATTCATCATCATAAATATTAATAATACCCTTTTTAATAATCTCATGATTAACATAATTTCCAAAACCATAATTGAATAAAGATATATGATCATTAAAATCATTTCCATCATTAAGTGTAACAGCAACTAAATTAATACCATCTTTTGAAGCAGTAGTAACTAATGTTCTTCTAGCAATATCCGTAAAACCTGTTTTACCTCCAGTAGTATATTTATATAATCTAAGTAATTTATTTTTATTCTTCCATACATAAGTATTCTTATTAGTTTTTAAAGTATAACTTTTAGTACCTGTTATTTTTTTATATTCATCCAACTTCATCGCATAACTAGTCAAAATTGCCATATCATAAGCTGTAGAATAATTTCCCTTTTCTGCATCTAATCCATGAGGATTATTAAAAGTACTGTTTTTCATACCTATTTCACTAGCCTTATTATTCATCATCTCTACAAAATGGTCTACATTACCACCAACATATTTAGCAATCACTAAAGCAGCATCATTACCACTTCTAAGCATAAGACCATATACTAAATCACACAGTGTTAATTTCTCTCCTTTTTTAATATAAACAGCCGATCCATATGCACTAGATATTACATCATCCACTACTATCTCATCATCCATCTTACCAGATTCAATAGCCAAAACCGCTGTCATTATCTTCATTGTGACTACAAAGTGACGAAATTTTTTCAAAATTATTGTAATCCCATATATACGTTATATTAAATAAATTTATGTATATATTAAGGATTACTCTCGTTTTATCGGCTGATTTTTTTACTACTATCTTGTCAATTAAAAATTCTGATAATTTTTCAAAATTTTCATTAATAAACTCTCCTAATTCTATTTTTTTTATTTGTTTTAGTGTAGCATTAATATCTTTCTTCTCTAGTTCTTTTATTTCTTTTTTTATCTTTTCTATTTCATTATTATATTTATTATTTCTAGTTTCAAATTCATTCTTTTCTATAACTTTATCTATATATAGTTCAAGTAAACTTTCCTTCTTATAATTTAAATTATTGATTTCCTTTTTTAATTTTTCTATTTCATTACATGCATTAAAGGTAGTACTTTTATATATATTTATTAATTTATCTTTTATTTCATCAAAATTATTAATTAAATAACTATATACATTTTTAAAGATTTTATCTAGCTCTTTTTCATATAATTTTGGACTTTTACAAGTTTTATCACCATGCATAGCATATTCGTTACAAATCCAATAACTATTACCTTTATTATTAACTCTTTTATATTTAGAGTTATGATGTTCGCAATAAATATTACCACTATAAGGATATCTTTTTGAAAATACTCTTGTTTCTTCAACATTTTTTAAATAATTTACTTTTTTTATTTTTAATAATTTATTAGCTTTATCCCATAACTCTTCTGACACTATTGCAGGTATTTCACCTTTACTATCTTCTATGATCCATTCATCCATTGGTAACCTTATTTGTTTTTTATTCCGATAATCTTTTGTCATAACTGTATTTGTGCAATAAAATCCTTTATATTTAGGATTAGTAATCATTCTTCTTAAAGTCGTTATATAGATATAGTCACCTTTTTTAGTTTTATACCCCTCTTCATATAATATTTTAGATATTTTTGATAGACCGTACTCTCCACTAGCGTACAACGAATAAATTCTTCTAATCATTTTGGCTTCTTTTTCATCTATCTTTAATTTACCTTTTTCTTTTGTATAACCTGTAATAACATTATTACCTAAAACATGTCCTTTTTCTCTAGATCTTTTCATACCAAATCTAACTCTTTCTGATAATTTTCTAACCTCTTCTTGAGCTATTGATGACATTATGGTTAACCTTAGTTCTGAGTCAGGTAATATTGTATTTATATTATCTGACAAAAATAAAACTCCAACATCACATGCTAAAAGTTCCTGGGTATATTTAATACTATCTACTGTATTTCTTGAAAACCTAGATATTTCTTTTGTTAGAATCAAATCAAATTTTCCTTCTTTTCCATCTCTAATCATTTTTAAAAAATTAGTTCTATTTTTAACACTAGTTCCACTAATTCCCTCATCTATGTATCCATCAACATAATTCCAATTTGAATTTTCCATAATAAAATTTTTAAAATATAAAATCTGATTGTCTAAAGAATTAAGTTGCACGTCTTTATCAGTAGATACTCTTGCATAAAAAGTTACCCTAAGTGGTATATTATATATACTTTCTCCTCTTGATATTTCATTTCTAATTTTACATA
>JAEEGL012819119.1_pt1 | contig 10523 bp, 9 predicted proteins | sample 9134231 | NCBI WGS metagenome assembly JAEEGL01 (sample SAMN16246548, study PRJNA631951) | gut metagenome | biome: gut microbiome; feature: rumen; material: fiber-attached | host: Bos | place: Iran: Karaj | collected 2018-10
CAAAGTTTGCGATTTGTGTTGAGTTTTTAGCCATAGCAGACATCTCGGCAGGATGTTGGTCAAGCACGCGAAGCATTGTCTCGACACGCCTCAACGAGAATCCTCCATTGCCCACCTTCCACTTGAGTAGCACAGGATTGAATCCACCTCGCAGCCGTGCCCAGCCACGTCTTATCTTGTAGGCGACGCGTTTTGCCACATTCCAGCCCTCTACCTCGCTTCGTGCCGGTAGCCACGGTGCGCCAATGTAGTCGTAGTCTAGCGAGCACCAGTAGTCGAGCTTATCATGAAACAATGCAACATCGGTCTGGCATATGAGAACAAATTGTGATTTCATGAAGCGGGAATAAAGATCACGGCTGAGCATGAACTGGTTGTATCCATATCGTCCCTTAAAGAATTCAGAACTGAAACGCTCCACACGACATCGGCCTGAACTGATGCCTAGTAGCTCATCGAGTGGCAACAGGTCAAGACCTTCGGGGCACACCACAGCGATATCGCGCTCGGGCGACAATATCCGAAGGTTACGCTTTACTGCCCATCGTTCGATGTCGCTCAAGTTGTTGCGGTAGATTGGAATGATTACTGTCACCGATTGTGAATGGTTTTGGTTACTTGGCATATCTGATTATTTGTACTTAACGATTTTAAGCGCTGTGCGATGCACAATTTGACGCAGGCGCCACACGCTGCATTGCTTAACCTGAGCTATGGCTTTTAGCACATCGCCTATGCTGCCGCTAGGTTCATCATCGGTTTCCACTAGCAAGTGGTCGAGTGGAGTGCTAGCGACGGAAGAATCATTGAATTTGGTTCCAAAACTCAAGTAAAAACCGGCATTCAATAACTCGCGTGCCACGTTCTCGTTGCCACGGAAGCCATGAATCACCCATGCCACATTATGAGCATGAGGATTGTCGCGCCATAGCTTGAGGATCTGCTGCGAGGTGCGCACGCAGTGGATTATTAACGGTTTGCCTGTTGCGGCGGCAATATTGATGTGTGCCTGCATCACTTGCTCCTGCACATCAAGCGAAGGCCCCTTGAGCGAGTCAAGACCAGTTTCGCCAATGGCTACCACTTGATAGTGCTGCGCCACCTGCTCAAGGCGTTTCACTTTTTCTTGCCAATCGTCGTCAATGTTCCATGGATGAATACCCACCGAGTAAACCTTCCCGTACTGTGGATTAAATTCGTCCACATCAATGCTTATCAATGCCTGCTGAGCATTAATGTCGTGGCTATGGAAATTGGTGATTACCGGAGGCACAGGATCATAACCAGATCCACCCCAAGGGTTGCAACTGATGATGCGCTTTGTGGCCATCCAGAACCCCTTGAGAGGGCCATAAGATTGAATGGCTTCGACAGCATAGTGACTGCATGATGGAGTGTAGCGACACACGGGCGGTGTGAGCGGCGAGATGCATCGCTGATAAAACTTAATGGGCAAGATGAGCAGTTGCTTGAATATGTTGGTGACGCTCAGTTTCATTGTTCTGTATTTTGGGCCACGGCAGTTGCTATTTTACCCAACAATTCTTGCATGCTACGCTCTATGGTTGTGTATTTGTAATCATGGGTGGCAAGCCAGTTGAAACCAATGAGCACGGTGGTGCCATTTTGTTTCACGGCATCGAGCAGGTGGCGATTAAGGCGGAAAGCTTCGCGTGTGCGACGGCGCAGCAGCACACGGTCAACGGCATGACGTATGCGTTTTTTAGGTATGGAAATGAGGAAGCGTGCAGCAACATGGTGTTTGTCTTCGCTGGCAGGCACAGCAAGCCACACCGCACGCAGCGGGTAGGCAATAACCGATGTGCCTTGGGCATAGAGTTGCTCTATCTCAATCTTGCTGCACAGTTTCTCGCTCTTATATAACCTGAGTCCTGCCATGACAACTATTACTTACTCTTTCAGACTGCGAAGTTACTAAAAACACTTGCAATATGCCCTCAAAACAACTAAAAAAAATGAGTTTGAGCCAAAATAGCGAAAAAACGATTATTTTGGCTCAGACTATGTGCTCTATATAACTCTAATTACTTCTTTATTTTATTGCTTGGGAATGGAGAACTTTGAGGAATCGATGCTCGCGGGCAGTTCGATGCTCTCCACTGTGGTGGTCGTGGTTCCATCGCTGTCTTTCTCCACTCTCTTCATGGGGATACCTTCCCAGATGTAGTATTCAATAGTGGTGCCGTTGCGCTTTCCCTTGAAGATGTCGCACTGCTTGCCACTCACTTTGCCCGTTCCGCTTTTCTCCAATTTGCAGCCGCTCACTGTCTTCGAGCCGCTTCCTAGCCAGTTGGTCTCGGTATTTTCAAATTGATTCCAACCTGTACTTTTGCTATACATATAATGCTTGTCGTCAATGATGATGTTTATTATTTGTGGAGCTGTCGCACTCTTCCACTTACCGCCAACTTTTTCTTCGCAACGGGTGATTTCGCTGCGCTCCAATCGTCCGTAATCGTCCCACCAAGTAGTATAATACATGCGAATGTCGCCGCCGTCATCAACGCGCTTCACAATGCCGCGTTTAGCACCATAACGGGCATACTTGCCAACATTGCCCGATGAGCTGGAATAACTGCTATTGCTGTTGCTGACAACATCATTCGACTTTTTCTTGCCAGATTTTTTGTTGGTTGACTTTGTTTTAGGAGTCTTCTGGCTGTTGGTGTTACTCGATGTGTTCTGTTTTGAAGTATTTGTTGTCTTAGTCGTTTTCGGTGCCGAGACTCCAGTTATGCCATATTTCTTGGCAGTAGCACTCACGTCGAAATTATCCACAGTCATCTGTCCCTTGCTGTTGACAGCAATGACTTGCCCTGGCTGCAAGGTCTGTTTCTTGGAGCCTTTCTTGCTTGTCACTTCTGCTTCACCGTCAAGGAGGTAAACATGCGAGGTCTTGCCGTCATCTTGGAGCATATAGGTTGTTCCAATAGGTACAACAGTACACTGAGACATATTGAATTCGGGCTCGCCATATTTATTGTTCTTCTTCAGATGCTTGCCTACAATAAACCCTGAATAGAAGTCCCATTTGTCATTGCCATTAGCACCACGCTTCACCAGATGAGCTTGACAGTTATCATAGAATATCAGCACATTATCCTCATCTCCATGGTCAAGCACCAATTTTGAATTGTTTTTTGTAACAATCATGTCATTGTAGTATAATGGCTCTATTGAACCATATTCAGAAGTCAACTTACGTACATTGTCTTTGGGATGAGAATAGCAATAAAAAGTCACATTCCCATCATAGCTACTTACATAATAGTCACTGAATTGACCTCTGCACTCGCTGCATAGGTCAAAGCCCACATCATCCCAGTTGAGGGATTTGTTGGTAGTGGATTTTTTCTCTTGTTTTGTCTCAGTAGTATTTGAATTGTTGACAACGTTCCAGTTAAAAGTTCTTGTATTCTTATAATCCTCTTTATTATTGACTTTATATCCAATCTCTGCTGATATGAATCCTTTCATATTATTAGGGATTGTATAGGAGAGTGATGTCGACTTTGCCCCCTCAGCTTTCTTCACGACGTCTCCATTATTGCGAATAATGCAAAAAGTGTTAATTTTTTCTTTGGACTTACCAACTGAGCATGATATGTTAACCGTATTTCCAGTATTTATAATTTTGGAAATTGGATGATTTTCACCTCCCGATATTGAATAGTTCATCAATCCTACTGTGCCATTTGAAGAAAAAGGTTCATATTTTCCTGTTGAGGTTTGTGTCTTCCCTGATGTTGCAGATGTCTTCTTCACCACTTTCCATCGTACAGTACATCTTAATTGTCCCATTCGGCCGGTGTAAGTTATTTCCATTCTTAAATCAGTGGCATTGTCGGGCACTTTTGCCGATGCTGTCGCTGAACCATTTCCAGTCTTTTTTTGGAGTTTTTTTGTTTTGTTATCGGTAGTGAAACAATATATCTCTACTGTTACTTCGTTTTTATCTTTCTTGCCCTCGATTTTCTTTCCTGTTGCTGTCACTGTGGCGCCAGCTTCCACTTCTCCGTCGCAGAACACATCCATGAATCTTGCCGAAGGACCAGTATTTACTGGTTTACCTTTTTCGGTTACCATTCCACCCGAGAAGGAATATTCCATCTTCGAGCCCCATTGTGTCATAGTTCCCTTGTAACTGTCGGCTTGTGCCGGAAATGCTGCGGCTATGACAAGCAGCAACAGCACCAATGTTAATTTGTCAAATGTTGATTTCATATTGGTTGATAGTTTTATGGTTTTCATAAAGCAAATACTATTAGATGGTTTTTATTCTGCATCAAAGATAATATAATAAATTTAGACAGGCAAGAATAGCATAACTATTTGTGAAACAAACCACCAAAAAGCATAGCAACAAAAAAATGTATAATATGCAAAAAATCCCCAAGATTGTTAATGATCTTGGGGATTTATATTGTGGGAAAACGTAGAGATTCTATTTCTCTGTTTTCTTTGTGGTCTTCTTTGTGGTCTTCTTTGTTGTAGCTTTTTTAGTTGTAGCCTTAGCGGTAGCAGCTTTCTTTGCTGGAGTGGTTTTCTTGGCTGGCTCAGTTTTCTTGGCTGCCGCTTTCTTAGCAGGAGCAGCCTTCTTAGCTACAGTCTTCTTCGCTGGAGTTGCTTTCTTTGCAGGGGCTTTCTTTGCTGGAGCTTCCTTTACAACCTTCTTTTCCTCAACTTTGGATTCCTCCACTTGAGGTTCGGGCTTAAACTCCGTGAATCGCTCTTGCACAATGCGTGGTTCTTCGGGGTCGTCAATGTGCTCCTTGATATATTGCTCCATGGCAGCAGCAATCGATGGGGCTTTTGGCGATGTTGTGAAGTCGAGTCTCAGTCCATTGTGTTTGAGTTCCTCGATAGTCTTGTTGCCCATTACGCCAATGGCTATGTTACCTTGTTCGAAGTGTGGGAAACTCTGCATCAGCGATTTAACACCCGATGGGGTGAAGAGGATGATCATGTCATAGTCAAACTCCTCGTCATTGCGAATCACGTTGCTCACGGTGCGATACATGATGGCCTTGGTAAACTTGATGCTTCCATCCTCGGGGATGTGGAGCTTCTGGTCATGAACATCGCTGATGGGGTAGATATAGGTCTCCTTGTTGTGCTTGGCAAGAAGTGGCAACAGCGACTCGGCATGGCCGGTCTCGGTGTAGAATATCTTGCGTTTACGGTAGATGATATACTTTTGCAGATAGTGTGCGATGGTCTCGCTCACGCAGAAGTATTTCATCGTGTCGGGAACATTAAATCTGAGCTCCTTACACAGCCTGAAGTAGTGGTCTACGGCGGTTCGGGCCGTGAAGATCACTGCTGTATGGTTGGTGATGGGTATCTTTGATTGACGGAATTCACGAGATGTTAACCCCTCAATCCTGATAAATGGTCTGAAAACCACCTTGACACCATACTTACGTTCCAAATCGAAATACGGAGATTTTTCAGATTGTGGCTTCGGCTGGGAAACCAAAATTTTCTTAATCTTCACTGTTTCAATGTTTTTAGTTTATAATATGCTGCATACATAAACTGTACCGGCAAGTGCCAGGAGAGGGGGTACAATTTCGACGGCGCAAAGGTACAAAATAAAATAGATACTTGATGACAAATTATTGAAAAAAATTCTAAATCCTTTCCAAATAAAGACAATTCTTGCCAAAATATATAGGGTAATTGATAGCGTGAGCATCAATTTGATAGTTGTTGGAAACACTAGTGTGATCACAACAATAGGGAATAGCAGTAAACCTAGAGTCGCTTGCGATGATAGGAAACCGCCAACCCACAGCTCGGTCAAGCGGTCATCGCTGAAGGTGAATCCTATCAGGCGATAAAGGAAGAGCTGAAGGGTGATGAAAAGGGCTGCCGAGAGAAACAGCACAAACACGTGCAGAAACACCGAGCTTTGCAAAGCCAGTGTCAACTGTGGATTGTACCACGATAGGCCATAGAACAGCAGTAGTCCCTCCATGAGGCAGGTGTTTACAATCAAGGCGATGATGATGCGGGTGTCACTCATCGTGTGGTCGGCATAGAGGTCGTCTTTGCCCTTGGTTGAGAACATGTTGTGCATCAGGTTGGAGATGTACACATTGCCTAGGCGGTAACTAGTAATGAGAAAAAGGCACGACAGCAGAAACATTATCATCGAACCGGTATCGTGAAGCGGTGAATTGTTGTGAGTGCGGGCATTACCGGCAGCAGGCACCTCGAGCACGGGCATCTGGTCGATGTGCTCTATTAGGGTGTCGTTGCCGCTATGCTGTGGGAATCCGCTCAGGTATTGCGCGCGATGCTCCTGAGGTTTGGATGCCACTACCGAGTCGGTTGCCGTTGCGGTGCTGTCGATGATTATATTTGTTGTCTCTTCGGGCATAATGATGTTATCAATATTTCGGCTCTATTGATTGGGGTGATTGTGAGAGTTCGCGTTCAATAATGTCGATGGCTTCGGTTGGGCTCTGAGCTAAACGCCACAGGCGGTAGTGGCTCTTTTTCATGAAGCCGTGTTCGATAGCATGGTTTAGCATTGCCACCAAGTTGTCATAGTAGCCAAGGGTGTTGAGCAGCACAATTGGTTTGGGCGCAAGGTTGAGTTGGCGCCATGTGATGGCCTCAAGCAGTTCTTCCATTGTGCCGCAGCCGCCTGGCAACGCTATCACAGCCTGCGACATCTGGGCTAGGGTGTGCTTGCGCTCATGCATTGTGGGCGTGGCGATAATGCTTGTGAGCCTGTCGTAGTGCCAACTGTTGTCGATCATGAACTGTGGAATTACACCCACAGCCTCGCCGCCGGCATCAAGCACGCCATCACTCACTGCGCGCATCAATCCCTCGCTGCCAGCACCATTAAGGCAACACCACCCACGCTTGGCCATTATGGTTCCCAGCTGATAGGCATTGTCAACATAGGTTTGGCTCAAGTTGCGACTCGAGGCACCAAAAACACATATGTTACCTTTTTTCTCCACCCTTTAACTAACCTTCTTGTTACTTCTTTCTCTTACTCTTCCTCGTCATTAACAATTTGGAAGTCGCTGTCGGGGTCGTCATATTTTTCGGCCCAGTACTCATCGTCCCACTCTTGCTCGTCGACTATCATCTTGCCTCCAGCATCGGGCATTTCGTCATAGTCAGGATCTTGAGCGGCAAAGATGAAATCGTCCTCTTCCTGCACGCGGTGTTGCTCGTCTAGGTCATGAAGCGCCACAGTGTCTGGGATGCGGTTATGTTCATCGTTGATGGTACGCCACAAGATGTCTTTGAGCTCGGTGAGTCCCTGTTGTGCAACGCTTGATATAAACACCACGGGTACGTCGCTGGGCAGACCTTCGCGCAACATTTCTTTGAGCTCTTCGTCAATGAGGTCACACTTGGTGATGGCGAGCACGCGGGGCTTCTCCACGAGGTCGGGGTTGAAGGTAGCTAGCTCGTTGCTCAATATCTCATATTCGCGCTTGATGTCGTCGGTGTCGCTTGGCACCATAAACAATAGCACGGCATTTCGTTCGATGTGGCGCAAGAATCTCAGTCCTAGCCCTTTGCCTTCACTTGCTCCCTCAATGATACCAGGGATGTCAGCCATTACAAAAGACTGTTGACCACGATAGGTCACGATTCCTAAGTTGGGTTCGAGGGTTGTAAAGGGGTAGTTGGCTATCTTGGGCTTGGCGGCACTGATTACCGACAACAGGGTCGACTTGCCGGCATTGGGGAAACCCACAAGACCCACGTCGGCGAGCAACTTCAGCTCAAGGATGATAGATTTCTCCACACCGTCCTCGCCTGGCTGAGCGAAGCGGGGAGTCTGTCGGGTGGCACTCTTGAAGTGAACGTTTCCCAAGCCGCCTCGACCGCCCTTAAGCAGACGCACGATCTGGTCATGCTCGGTGACGTCACACAAGAATTTTCCGGTCTCGGCATCATACACTGCAGTGCCGCAAGGAACCTCGATGGTGCGGTCCTCGCCTTTCTTGCCGGTGCATTGGTTCTCGCTGCCGGGAGCACCGTCGGTGGCAAAGATGTGTCGCTGATACTTCAGGTGGATAAGTGTCCACAGGTTGCGGTTTCCCTTGAGGAAGATGTGACCGCCACGGCCACCGTCGCCACCGTCGGGACCGCCCTTGGGGATATACTTGGCGCGGTGCAGGTGTTTCGAACCAGCTCCGCCGTGCCCACTGCGGCACAAAATCTTTACATAATCTATAAAGTTGCTCTCGGCCATAACAATATCTCTTTTTCAGTTTTCGGGGTGCAAAGGTACAAATAATTACCGACTTAGAGTCTCCTTTTTTTCTAAAACCTTAAAAAATAGCAAAAAAATGCCACAAAATGGTTGTGACCTCTTGCTGCTGGCAACAACTTTGAGTAACTTTGCCACCACAATGAGGCAACCCAACAAATAACCAGTTGTTAGTTGTCGCGAAATTTGTCAACAAAAAGATGATAATTCTTGGAATTGAGTCGTCATGCGACGACACTAGTGCAGCAGTCATCAAGGACTGTATATTATTAAGTAACGTCATTGCCAGTCAGAAGGTACATGAGGCCTATGGTGGAGTGGTGCCAGAGCTAGCATCGCGTGCCCACCAGCAAAACATCGTGCCGGTAGTGAGCGAGGCTATTCGTCAAGCTGGAATCGACAAGGGAGAAATTGATGCCATCGCTTTCACTCGCGGTCCTGGCCTGCCTGGCTCTTTGCATGTGGGCACATCGTTCAGCAAGGGATTAGCACTCTCGCTTGGAGTGCCTCTTGTCGACGTCAACCACCTTCATGGTCACGTCCTTGCCCATTTCATCAAGGACGATGAGAACACTCCAGTGCCCGAATTTCCTTTCCTGTGCCTGCTCATTAGTGGCGGCAATTCGCAGATAATCAAGGTGAATTCGCCTAACGACATGGAAATTATGGGCCAGACTATCGATGATGCAGCAGGCGAGGCGTTCGATAAGTGTGCCAAGGTGATGGGACTTCCTTATCCTGGAGGACCTTATATCGATGAATTGGCGCAGCATGGCAATCCCAACCGTTTTAAATTTGCGAAGCCACACATCGAGGGCTACAACTACAGTTTCAGTGGCCTCAAGACTTCGTTCCTTTACACTCTGCGCGACGAGCTGAAACTTAACCCCAATTTCATTGAAGAGAATAAGGCCGACTTGGCAGCTTCGCTCCAAAAGACGATTATCGACACGCTCATGGATAAGTTTGATAAAGCGGTAAAAGCCACTGGTATTAAGACTGTTGCGATAAGTGGTGGAGTGAGTGCCAATAGTGGTGTGCGCAACGCTGTTCAGCAGTACTGTAATCGTCGGCACATCAAGGCTTTTATCCCCAAGCGCTCTTTTACCACCGACAATGCCGCTATGATTGCTGTGGCTGGCTACTTTAAGTTTCTCAATGGTGAGACGTGCGACATCACGGCGCCACCATTCGCCCGAGTGATGATATAATTTTATGACAATAGTTTCGTGAATTATGTTTTTTTTATATATTTGCAAAAATAATATTATAATAAAAATTAATAACTATGAAAAGAATAACAATTTTATTGGTTTTGGCTGCTTTGCTGGCTGTTCCAGCAGGGGCTTTGTCGGTAAAGAAAAAGTCGATTAGAAAAGTCGCTGCCAATAACACTAAGCTAGCTGCAGCAACGGTCTATGACCAGGCTATTGAGGCCTATGAGAAAGACGATTTCACTACTGCAGCACGCCTCATAAAAAAGCATCTTGAAAAGAACCCTAACCATGCCGACGGATGGGCCTATAAGGCAGCTATCTATAGCGAGATGGATGAGCCAAGCGAGGCTCTTAAGGCGATTGATAGGGCGCGACAATGCCGCATCGACCAGAGCGACACCGAACTTCTCAATTGGATATATTTCACGCGTTCAACAATTAACCTTCAGCTCAAGGACACACTTAGTGCTATCGATGACCTGAGCATGGCATTGCGCTACGACAAGCAGGATTTAGATAGTTACTTCCGTCGCGCTAACATCTACAAGCGCATGCGTCGATTTGACGAGGCACTCGTCGACTATGGCATGATGGTGCAGTACGATCCAAAAGAGATTGAGGGTTATCTTGGAATTGGTACAGTATCGGGCTCGTTGAAGGATCGTAAGGCTGCTATCAAAGCCTTCACCAAAGCTATTGAGCTCGACCCCGATAGTGGAGAGACTTACGCTCTACGTGCTGTGGAATACTACAACGACTGGGAATTCGAGAAATGTGCTAAGGATGTTATCAGTGCCCTCGAGCGCGAGAGCGACAACACACGCGCCCTCTGGGTACTCGAGTATCTTAAGCAGAACGAGGATGCAGCTAAAGACCTGAACAAGGTGTTTAAGGACAAAGCCAAGAAATCGAAAGACCCATCCTGGCTCGATTTATTAAAATAAGAAGTAGTTATCTGAGGGAACAGCCCTCTAAATAGCGATATGCAGGGAAAAGACAGGCTCAATGAGCTCGATAAAGCCCCTATAGGCAAG
>JAEEGL013270898.1_pt1 | contig 10523 bp, 11 predicted proteins | sample 9134231 | NCBI WGS metagenome assembly JAEEGL01 (sample SAMN16246548, study PRJNA631951) | gut metagenome | biome: gut microbiome; feature: rumen; material: fiber-attached | host: Bos | place: Iran: Karaj | collected 2018-10
ACTGCTTCTGCTTCCTGTTCAGGCGGAAACTCTTCTTAAGGAGCTGCTCGAGCTTAGATTGAGCCTCTTCCTTAGGTATCTTGAAAGGTATGATGAGGTCAGGACATTTTGTCTTCTCGATGCCTTTGAATACGATAGCGGGATTACCGCAGAAGAGGCAGAAGGAGGATGCTTCGCTCTCGTTGAGCTCAACTTCGGCTCCGCAGTGATTGCAGATATACATCCTGGCATCACGAAGCTTGCCGGACTCCTGCAGGAGTTCCTTATCGGAATCCTCGATCTCTTCCGGCCTGAAGGCAGAGTTACAGGTGCTGCATATGAGCATCTGCTCCTGCGGGTCAAATGTCAGCGTTCCCGCGCAATTCTTACATAGTAAAGCCATTGTTCGTAACCTTTCTTAAAGCGGTTTGAATAAAGGAATATCCACATCGGGAATGTCGTCCGGGATATCTTCAGTATCTTTAGTCAGAATATCTTTAGCTCTGATATCGACATCTCCGTAGATGTCTCCGCCGTATTCACGTATGAACAGCTCTCCGCATTCCGAGTCAGGCAATCTTGTCACGGATTCGTACCTGATCTTATCACTGATCCCTCTTATATCAGCGACTGTGTCTCCAAGGATGTTCCTCCTCATGATCTTATCGGAGATCCTGTACATTACATGTACCGCCACGCAGAATGTCGTCGGCAGGATGATCAGCAGGAAGATAAAGACTATCGCAACGATGAGTGTTTTCATTTATGCCTCCGTTCTCTTGCGGATATAGTCCGCGGTCTGCTGAGACCTGGTCATGCGAAGCATGTCCCTTAATGCCTTTATCTTGTACTTGATACCTTTCCTGTCGCTCAGATAGTAGTAGACGGTTACCGAGTAGAAAGGTACCGTCAGATAAAGAGCCATGAGATACAGAAGGACATGACGGAATACCAGAGCCATAACAGTAAAAGATGCGACTGAGATCCCTAAGGTCCAAAGTATCATCCGTAGAATGACATTCTTCCTGTCAACGGGCACTGCTCCTACGACCTTACCTGTCTGACCGTTTACCAGTATTGTATGTGGTACCGAGTCGTAGATGTACGTGAAGCACCAGACAGGGAAGAGGGCATATACCGGATCGTTATCAAGGTCAAAGGAAGGGCTGCTCTCCAGCGCCCTGTATTCTGCCGGGGGAACATTCTCCTTGGCCTTTTCCCTGAATGTTATATCGCATCTCCGGGCTGCGGCAGTGCGAAGCTCCTTGAGGGATATATCCGAGATATTGGAATAGAATCCTGCCAGATAATCCGGGTCGAAGTCTACTATATCCTCAAGGAAGAAGGGCTCGAGCTTATATGCCAGATTGTTATCGAGCCTTCTCGATGCATCGATCATGACATTCTTGGCTTCACTGTAGCCGGATATACCGTATTTCTCATAACCCTTATGACTGCCTTTTGCTGTCTTTATCATGACGGCAGATTCCGTGATTATCGCATCGTGGAAGCTTCCGTTGACGATCCAGTAAGGAACGTATATGCCTCGTACCTTATCGGGATGCAGCTGCTTGAGCTCCTTCGGGACATAAGCTGCCGAAGCGAACTGTTCCTTAACGTTCTCTATCGCCAGTTCCTTACTTATCTTGAAGGGGATAAGTCCGTCAGGCCTTATCTGCCTGCTGATCCTGGAGAATACTATCGCGGGGTTACCGCAGTATACGCAGAAGGTAGAGGATTCCGCGGAGTGTACGATGACTTCGGCTCCGCAGTGATTACATACATATACGTTTACGTCGTAGTAGGAAGCGGGATCGCCTGACTTACGGAATGTATGTATGTCGGAGAGTATCTCCTCGCTGCTGTCCTTTACTTCTTCAGCGGCAAAAGTACTGCCGCACGTCTTACAGACGAGCGCATTCCTGACGGGATCGAAATTCAGTATTCCCGAACAGTTCTTACAAAGTGATGCCATATCAGAACTCCTTAAGGAAGCGGCTTGAACAGGGGGATATCCACCTCGGGAAGATCCTCGGGAATATCGTTATCGTCTAACTGCTCAAAGTGATCCTTCTTGACTCCGGACTTGTCATAAGAGGCATAGCCGTGATCCCTGAAGAACTGAGCCTTATATTCCGTAGAATCGTATGTGCTCCTGTGAGAGAACTGTACCATTCCCGAGCAGACATCATCGAATGTAGATGTGCTGTCACCTATGTTGTTGGACTTGTCCAGCATCTTGCTGAAGATGGACAGTGAGACCGCTGCGCCTATGAAGAGACCAAAGGCCAGTGATATTACCCATAAGACTATATTCATATCAGCCCTGCCTCCTCTTTACATACTTGAATGTCGCCGTAGACCTGGTAAGGTTCAGGTTCTTGAGGACTTTCTGGATCCTCTTGACCGCAGCCGTAAGTGCACCTCCGGCCGCAGCGATTATATATGCGATCAGCTTTACTGAATTGCCGCTCGACCTTGACGAATGATGTCTGTAGCTCGATGCGGTAAAGAATGCTGACAGTATGAACTTGCCTAAGAATGCGCAGGCTACACCGATAACAAGAGTCGTGATAACTACTAGAGCGATGAACAGCGGCTTGTTGAAGGGAAGAGCACATACGACCTTGCCTGAGTCTCCGTTTACAAGTATCGTCAGAGGCTCGCCCTTATACTTGATCGTTACGAACCAGCAGGGCATCATGGCATAGACCATGTCTTCATCTACTACGGTATAGGGCTCGGAATTCATGACCTTCATATTCTTGACCCTGACATCGGACATGGCTTCCTCACGGAACATCTGATCGGCACGGACATTGGCTGCCGCAGCTACCTTGGGACCGGTAACGTCTGCGATATCAGAGTAGAAGCCTGTCAGATAGCTCTCGTCGAAGTCTTTGAGAGCCGTAAGGTCAAAGGGCTCGAGTTTCATGCTGGAGTTGTCGTTCAAGGCATCTGATGCATCGAGTGTCATGTTCTGGATGTGGAACTCGCCTGCACGACCGTAGTACTGAGTCTTGTAGTGCTTGTTCTTGCCGCTGCCGGTCACTATCTCACCCTTGATAAATGCAGCATTATAGTGATCGGCCTTTATTATCCAGTAGGGGATATAGATGCCCCTTACCAGTTCAGGGTCGAAGTTCTTGATCTCCTTGGGGATAAAGAAGCCACTGTCGACTGTAGCTTTGATGTTCTTGATAGCCTGTTCCTTCGTGACGGAGAAGGGGAGTATGAACTCGGGCCTTCTCTGCTTGGATACCCTGCTGAAGACAACGGTGGGATTACCGCAGTACATGCAGTATGTTGATGCTTCAGTGTTGTTGATTATGACGTCACCGCCACAGGCGTTACACGTGTAGACGTTACAGTCGTAGTACTTAACGTCATCTGTGCCGAAGACTTCCTTAGCGGAAAGAGCCTCGATCTCTTCCAGGAGTTCCCTGTCGGTGATCTCGATGTCATTGACTCCAAACGTAGAACCGCAGGTCTTACACAGCATCCTGCCGTTTGAAGGCTCGAAAATCAGCGGCCCTCCGCAATTCTTGCATAAAGTAGCCATAGTAATTGTTCCTTTCCATCCCTTTAATTCCGTTTATATTTTACAATATCGCATATTCTTTGACAATGAATTATAATTGTCTACGATGCATATTCGGGAGGCATAAGTGGAGCGTTTGACTGTACAAGGTAGATGGAAGATATCCTTCGGCATCGCTCTGCAGTTAGCGTCTATCGCATTTATCGCATATTGCGGTTCCCGTATGCAGATGAGATGGGGCGTAGCAGGCATGGTGGCAACCGAGATGCTGCTTCTTGTGATCGCACTCATGACGGCTTTTGTTCACAGGACGCCGTTAAGAGAAGTATTCCCCGTTAAGATGATGACACTTGCAGAAGCCTTCGGGCTCTTTTTCTTTGCCATTGGCGGCTTCCTCCTGAATGCCGTGGTCCTCGGCCTTACCATCAGGTTTATCTCTTCCGTTACGGGGGAGACATCGTATGTCAGCACATATATATCGGGACAGGGTCCCGTTGTCTTATTGATATCGTCGGCACTCCTTCCGGCGATATGTGAGGAGGCGCTCGAGAGAGGTGCCGTGCTGAGCCATTTCAGGTCTGTAAGAAAGGAGTGGATAACGATCCTGGTGATGGGACTGTTCTTCGGTCTGTTCCATCTGTCTCCGGGACGATTCCTGAGTTCCGCGTGCCTGGGAGCACTCCTTACGTATCTGATGGTAAAGAAGGATAATATACTTTTTCCCGTGATACTGCATTTCATCAATAATATGCTGACAATAATGCTGCCGGTCATATTCGGGCTTGATGCATATGAGATAGATCTTGCCGATTATACATATATCTATCTAATGGCCGGTGTCCTTATTCCTGTGTTCCTTATCATCGGTAATGCACTTATGTATCCGGGAGCCTTATGCAGGAGGCATCTTGTTCCCGCTATAGCCATTTCCGTGGTGCTTCTCGTCGGAGGACTCGCAGGCGTTGCTGCCGTAAAGGGAAGGGTCGTTAACGATAAGGTCTATGTCCTTCAGGAAACTTTAAGAAAAGAATATCCCCTTGAGATAGGACAAGAGGGGTTGTATTTTGTTAAAATATCTTCGTCGTATCGAGGTTCATGCGGATTATGGCAGGACGGCGTCCGTGAGATAGCGGGTGAGAATGTCGGAAAGTCAGATCCCTGCGTGATCGGTGTCTACCGGCTGTCGGAAGGCTCCTATACCATCACTTATGAAGTGTGCGGAGGAGCTGATGAAGAAGTGGACCTTGATGCAACAGTGATCAGGATCAATATTTGAGAGGTACATATATATGAAGATCAACGACAGACAGATCGAACAGGTCAACAGCAGGATCAAGGCTCTTATCTCTGCAGGCAGCTTCTACGGCAAGAAGCTCGAAGAGGCAGGAGTAGGAGAGATAAAGACTCCCGAGGACTTCGAGAAGCTTCCTTTCTCGGAGAAGAGCGATCTTCGTGACGCATATCCTCTCGGACTCATGACTGCTCCCGAGAATGAGATCGTAAGGATCCATTCTTCTTCAGGTACAACGGGACTTCCCGTTATCATCCCTTATACGGCTAAGGATGTCGACGACTGGGCGATCATGTTCAAGAGATGCTATGAGTTTGCAGGCATCACGAATACCGACAGGATCCAGATCACTCCGGGTTATGGTCTCTGGACTGCAGGTATCGGATTCCAGGCCGGTGCCGAGAAGCTCGGTGCCATGGTAATACCCATGGGTCCCGGTAATACCGACAAGCAGCTTCAGATGATGATGGACATGAAGTCCACTGTTATCTGTGCCACATCTTCCTATGCGCTCCTGCTTGCAGAAGAGATCGAGAAGAGAGGCATCGGCGATAAGATCTGTCTTAAGAAGGGTGTCATCGGCTCCGAGAGATGGGGCGAGAAGATGAGGAACAGGATCAAGAACGAACTCGGTATCGAACTTTATGATATATACGGACTTACGGAGATCTACGGTCCCGGTATCGGTATCAACTGTAAGTACGATACGGGAATGCATATCTGGGATGATTATCTCTACCTTGAGATCATCGATCCTCAGACAGGGAAGAACGTACCTGACGGCGAGTGGGGTGAGATCGTTATCACTACGCTCGTAAAGGAGGGTGCACCTCTCATAAGGTATCGTACCCATGACCTCTCCAGGATCATCCCCGGCGAGTGCCCCTGCGGAAGCAAGTTCCCCAGGATCGACGTTATCCAGGGCAGGACAGATGATATGATGAAGATCAAGGGCGTTAATGTATTCCCTAATCAGATCGAAGAAGTCCTCAAGTCATTTACCGAACTTTCCAGCGAGTATCAGATCAGGATCTCTCACCTCGACGGCAGGGATACCATGAGGATCTATGTAGAGACTACGGGTGAATATGACTTCGATGCTCTTGCCAAGAGAGTAGCCGAGTCTGTTAAGTCCAAGATCGGATTTACGCCCATCGTTAAGGTAGTCGAGCTCGGACTCCTTCCCAGATCCGAGAAGAAGACAAAGAGAGTCATCGACGAGAGATATTCATGAGCGAGTTTACCAGGTGGGTTGCCTGCTGGGGCAATGCAACATCCATAACGGACAGAACGACCTGTTCGTATGCGAAGGATATAACACTTCGCTATCCTGTCAGGATGTGCTTCGATGCGGATAAGATAAGGATCAGGTTCAGTAACCTTACGGGTACCGAACCTGTTACCCTGCGCGCGGTAGTTGCCAGGAGTTCCGGAGAGGACCGGATAGATCCTTCTACTCTGAAGGAACTTTATCTGTCTTCTTCCAAGGATATGGTGATACCTGCAGGAGAAGAGATAGTTACCGATCCGGTAGCTATGGATATCCGAAGAGGAGATGTTCTTTCCGTCGGGATCTATCTGGAGTCATATACCCAGATGAATGCCGGGGTGCTCATTACCGGTCCTTTATCACGGGGACAGTATGCTTACGGCAACTATATCGACAGGACCGAACTGCCTGCCGATATGACACGCAAGACCAACTGGTTCTATTTCCTCAACACCATAGACGTATTTACGGAAGAGAAGAATAAGGCCGTTATCTGTTACGGCGATTCCATAACTGCGCAGGCATGGCCCGACTTCCTTATCCAGAGATGCTTTGACGAAGGCTATGACAACACTGCGATCATAAGAAGAGCCGTCAGCGGAACAAGGATACTTCGCCAGTATGACTGCATAACATATGCGGCATACGGTCTTAAGGGAAGCACCAGATTCCCGATCGAGATGAATACGGCAGGAGTATCCTCGGTCATAGTCCAGCACGGGATCAACGACATAATCCATCCCGTAGGCTCCGATGTCAATCCTTTCAGGCCCTGGGCCGATATGCCTTCGGCAGAGGATCTGATAAACGGGGTCAAGGATATCTATGTAAGCTATGCAAGGGAGAAGGGGATCAGGATATATTCAGGTACCCTATTGCCAATCAGGGGGTGGAGGACGTATGCTGATTTCAGGGAGAAGATCAGGAATGAGTTCAACGCCTATCTTCGTACTTCTTCCGATTTTGACGGCTGTGTCGACTTCGATATGGCGGTCAGGGATCCCGAGGATCCGTCAGGCTTCAGAGAAGGTTATGACAGCGGAGATCATCTCCACCCGAGCATGTCATGCTACGTTAAGATGGCAAATACAGTCAGTAAGGAGATCTTGGTATGAAGAAGATATTCATAATCGAGGACGATCAGGAGATACAGAACGTATTAGGCATACTTCTCAAGGGCAACGGATATGAAGTCGTAAGAGCATATTCCGGAACGGAAGGCCTTCTCGTCGATATAAGCGATGTCGATCTTATACTCCTTGATCTCATGCTCCCGGGAAGATCCGGACAGGAGATCATCAAGGATCTTAAAGCCAAGAAGGATATCCCCGTTATCATCATGAGTGCCGTTAATGATATCTCGGCCAAGGTAGATCTCTTCTCCCTCGGAGCAGATGATTATATCACTAAGCCTTTCCATAACGACGAGCTCCTGGCAAGGATCACGGCAAGGCTTCGTACTACGGTCGGTTCGACCGGTAAGGATGAGCGTGCCATAAGGATCAAGAACCTTGAGGTCAAGCCCGATGAGTGGGAAGCATATGTCAACGGCAATCTCCTGGAACTGTCCAAGCAGGAGTTCGAGCTCCTGTGCCTTCTGGCGGAGAACGGCGGCAAGACATGTACCAAGAGTATGATCTTCGAGAAAGCATGGCACTACGACAGCGAAGCTGATGATAATACCATCAACGTACATATAAGCAAGGTAAGAAAGAAGCTCAAGGAATTCGATCCCGACACGGAGTATATCGAGACCGTATGGGGTATAGGCTACAGGATGAAGGCCGGTAACTGAAAAGGTGGAATACTATTATCATTCCTTAAGATCCGACATCTTCAGGGTGTTCAGAAACAAGATAATGATCATAGGATTTGCGGTATATCTCGCGATATCTTTCTATGCTCTCTGGGATTACGGACTCCTGATAAGCTATGCGGATTATGAGACTTCCGAGACAGGCGACGGTATAGTCCGTGTCATTGATTACAGTGACGATGACTATGCCGCCTTTGTGCGTAAGTGCGCAGAGTTCAGGGAGGAACATAACGTGACCCCCTCAAGGAGCGATATGGCTCATATACTGGACAGATCCTCCTGGTGTCCCGATATAACGGTAGCCACGAGTGACTGGAGCATCATATTCTTCCTGTGCCTTCTTACGGATATCGTCATATCAGGTGAGAATATCTCATATCTTGTAGTAGACGGTAATTCCAGAGGCAGGGTGTACAGGTCTAAGATCTTCAATGCCTTTGTCATCGCAGCTATGCTCAGGTTCCTGGCATTCATGCTCATATATCTCATGAACTATGCGCTTCACGGAGCTTCACATGCGTCGATGCTGCTTGATCTTCTGATGTCATATCTGCTGGGGCTCTTTCCAACGTTCGGAGTAATCTGCTTTGCCGCGATGATGATCTTCATCCTTTGGCAGAGATATGTGTTCTATATACTTGCCATACCATATTCATATATCCAGATGAAGGTCATAGCATTCCTTGTCATGCGCCTGGGAGTATTGCGTCCCGATGCGCTCGACTATACTCTTCTGGGGATGATGTCCGGTATCTATTTCAGGAGAGCTCTCGGATATACTTTCCTTTGTATGTTCTATCCGTTCATCCTCTTTGCCGTTACGTCCTGTATCGGTATCTTCTTCTTCAATAGGAGGACGCTCCAGTGATAAACAGCATCAAGGCAGATCTTTACAGGATATTTCATTCCATGACCGTCATCGTCATTCTGGTGCTGGTCTTTGCTCTGCAGATAAGAGCAGTCTTTACCATGGATCCGATAGATCTTTTCAGTGATTCGTATTTCGATCCCGGGATCACGGGCATGTACCATGGTATGATCGGGAATGACTTAAGGGTCATGGCCTATGATTACGGGATACTTATAGAGATCGTCTTTACGACGGGTGCTCTTATCACATCGATCTACAGCGAGGGGCTTCTCAAGAACTCCATAATATGCGGAATGAGCATCGCGAGATTCCCGCTCATGAAGACGGCTGCCGTCCTCTATATCAACCTGTCGCTGCTGTTCGTCCAGAACCTTCTTATATTCCTTGTTAATCTCTTTGTTAACGGGAGTGCCGATTCCTCGTACTTTCCAAGGGTGCTGCTCATCACTTTCTGGCAGGCTTTTCCGGTAATGTGCTGGAGCTGCTTTCTTATCTTTGTTGCAGCTCTTATGAAGAAGTATTCATATTATTTGGCGGCGGTATTCGTTCCTCTCATAACACTTTCGAGGGGATTAAGGGCGGGGTATTATCAGCCGAGGGTCATCATGGGATTTATCGTATATGAGCCCTATGAGGGATTCAGGATAAATGTCGCTCTGTTGTCAGTGGCGGTATCTGTGATAGCGGTGTTCCTGTTCTGGCTCTATACTAACAGGAAAACGGAATGACGGAGGAGAAGGATGAGAGATATAGTACTGAGAGCTAACGGACTCGGTAAGAGCTATAGAAAGACAAGGGCTCTTGATGACATAGACCTTACGGTATATCGCGGTGATATATGCGGTATCATCGGAAGGAACGGTGCCGGTAAGACTACCATGCTCAAGATCTTCTCCGGACTGATCACTGATTATGACGGAAGCTACGAGATGCTCGGCGTCAAGGATACCGAGGCGGGAAGAGTACGCTTCAGGACAGGCTCCATGATAGATACGCCCTGTTTCTTTACTGAGCTCACCGTATATCAGAACCTTATGTATTTCTGCATACAGAAGGGTGTTGCCGACGAGCTCAAGATAGACTATATACTCCGCCTGACGGGACTTACGGAAGATAAGGATAAGAAGTTCAGGTCAATGTCCATGGGAATGAAGCAGCGTCTCGCCATTGCCTTCGCGCTTATGGATGAACCGGAACTGGTATTCCTCGATGAACCCGTAAACGCACTCGATCCCATGGGAATAAGTTCTATGCGTGAACTGTTCAGACAGCTCAATTCGGAATTCGAGACGACTTTTGTCATCTCCAACCATATCCTTACGGAGCTCTATTCGCTGGCCAACAGGTTCGTTATCCTTGATAAGGGCAAGGTCATAAAGCAGCTTACCAAGCAGGAACTCAAGGAGCAGTGTAAGAGAGGTCTTTACATCCGATGCGACGATGTAAGGAAGACTACGCTCGTACTGGAGAATGAACTGGGGCTCCACGATTATAAGATCGCCGACGAGAACAGGCTCATCGTGTACAGGTTCTCTGATACCAGTGAGATAGTAAAGACGCTCGTATATAAGGGAGTAAGGATATTCGGAGTACAGGAGACCGGTATCTCTCTCGAGGATTACTACAAGAGCGTTCTCGAAGAGCAGTCGTGATCTGTGATATATTGATAGGGACCGAAGGAGGGTAAGGAGAAGGACATGACAGCGGCAGTAATCATTCTTGCGTCATTATGCGCAGTATTGTTCATATCGCTCC